>ERZ773224.204-NODE-204-length-83889-cov-10.926474_pt1 | contig 83889 bp, 76 predicted proteins | sample MGYA00580526_ERZ773224 | MGnify/ENA primary metagenome ERZ773224 (study PRJEB29015, sample SAMEA2737743) | human gut metagenome | biome: human gut; feature: human-associated habitat; material: faeces | place: China | collected 2012 ... | reverse complement strand
GCACTTACCCCACTTTGTTCTGGTGTGGTCAACTATCGAACCCATCATCGGGTCATTGATAGCATCCCAAACGCGGGCGACGAAGAATATTACCGAGATGGCCATCGCCGGCAAAAAAATAATTGACTGCCAGTAGTACTGGAGTCCGCCTGCGATGATGTTGTAGATGATGTTCTGTCCTGCGAGACCTACTAAGTAACCTGTCAGCTCTTTGCCGGTGTAGGTGTTGTGCTTAATAGCTCCGCTCGGCGCCTTGTTTTTTCCTTTGCTCATTTCTACCTTCCTTTTGTGTGGTTTTTCGATACGGTTTTTATGTGCGAATTCATGTGCAAATTTTTACACATAATTTTAAAAGATTATACCATATGTAAAAAGGCTTTTCAAGTACACGGATATATTTGAGCAGGTTTCACAAAAGGGACGGCAGCAATTTGGTCAAAATACCGACGCGCGTTGTTCGGTGTTCCCGAGACGAAACTTTAAGGACAAAAAACGTCTCCGCGCAGTCCGGCTGCGGAAAGTTTGTTCCGCAAAGAAAAATACCCCGCTCGAAAGAACGGGGTATTGGTGCCGGTGACCGGGGTCGAACCGGTACGGTGTCGCCACCACCGGATTTTGAGTTTTGGGGACAACCCCGAACCTGCTACCCTGTAGTGGAACCAACCGGACTTTTCGGACACCTTCCGCGAAGCTAAAACCCGCTGAAACACTGATAAAATCGGCATTTTCCAAACAAAAGCCTTAAAAACCGGGCATTTCCCAGCCCTCCAAATTTCAACCGCTTTTGAACTGATTTTGGACCGTCTGCGGGATGTTGAAGGGATGTATGCAGGATGCCCACGAACCTAATTATGATTCTTATGTTACTGCCGTTTTAATACAAAAGTCATTGTAGCAGTTTTACCCGTTGTTGACAATACGTTTTTTGGGAGCTGATACAATGAAAAACAGGAAATACTATGAGCAGCTTTACACGGAATATCCTACTGTGGTGACACTCATCCAATTTCGCCAGATGCTTGGAGGAATTGGCGACACTACGGCCCGAAAGTTGATGCGAGAAAACCGTGTAAAGCACTACTACATCCGTCACACCTACCTTATTCCAAAGGACTGGGTGATTGACTATGTACTTAGCGAACACTACGCTGAATATAGAGAACAACTGAAAGTACAGGTTTAGTCCTTACTATAATAATAGGTAACAAGTAGGCGTTCAGAAATGAGCGCCTATTTTTTATGCCTGCCAGGAGGTGACACAATGAACACACAAATCATCGCCGTCGCCAACCAGAAAGGCGGCGTCGGAAAGACGACCACTTGCGCCAACTTAGGAATCGGGCTGGCCCAGGCCGGGAAGAAGGTCCTGCTGGTGGATGCTGATCCCCAGGCCAGCTTGACCATCAGCCTGGGCAATCCGCAACCGGACAAGCTGCCCTTCACTCTCTCGGACGCAATGGGCCGCATCCTGATGGATGAACCAATCAAACCCGGCGAGGGCATTCTCCGCCATCAAGAGGGCGTGGACCTGATGCCCGCTGACATCCAGCTGTCCGGCATGGAGGTGTCGCTGGTGAACGCCATGAGCCGCGAGACCATCCTGCGGCAGTATCTGGACACGGTGAAGGGACAGTATTCCCATATCCTGATTGACTGCCAGCCCTCCCTGGGGATGCTCACGGTCAATGCTCTGGCCGCCGCCAACCGGATCATAGTCCCCGTCCAAGCGGAGTATCTGCCTGCCAAGGGCCTGGAGCAGCTGCTGTCCACCATTAACAAGGTCAAGCGGCAGCTGAACCCCAAGCTCCAGATTGACGGTATCCTGCTGACGATGGTGGACAACCGCACCAACTTTGCCAGGGAGATCGCCGCTCTGCTGCGGGAGACGTATGGCAGCAAGATCAAGGTGTTCGGCACCGAGATACCCCACTCGGTCCGGGCCAAGGAGACCAGCGCCGAGGGAAAGAGCATTTTTGCCCACGACCCCGGCGGCAAGGTGGCCGAGGGGTACAAAAATCTGACGAAGGAGGTGTTGAAACTTGAAAAGCAGCGCGAAAAAAGTAGAGCTGGCATCGGTCGATGACCTGTTTTCCACCGAGGAAAGCCGGGCCGATGCCCAGCGGGAGAAGGTTATGGAGATACCGCTGTCTGAATTGCACCCTTTCAAGGACCATCCCTTCAAAGTCAAGGATGACGATGCCATGATGGAGACCGCAGACAGTATCCGGCAGTATGGCGTTCTGGTCCCCGCCATTGCACGGCCAGACCCTAACGGCGGCTATGAGCTGGTGGCCGGACACCGGCGGCACCGGGCCAGCGAACTGGCGGGCAAAGAGACCATGCCGGTGATTGTCCGGGACCTGGACGACGATCAGGCTACCATCATCATGGTAGACAGTAATCTTCAGAGAGAAAGCCTTCTCCCCAGTGAGAGGGCTTTTGCTTATAAGATGAAGCTGGAGGCCATTAAGCACCAGGGCGAGCGGTCAGATTTAACTTCTCGCCAAGTTGGCGAGAAGTCGCAGACTTCCATTTCTCTTGTTGCAAATCAGGCTGGTGAGAGCCAGCGACAAGTTCAGCGTTACATCCGCTTGACTGAACTGATCCCTGAACTCCTGGACATGGTGGATGAGAAGAAAATCGCCGTCAATCCGGCCTATGAGCTGTCCTTTCTCAAAAAAGAGGAACAGACGCAGCTTCTGGACGCGATGGACAGTGAGCAGGCCACTCCTTCTCTCTCCCAAGCCCAACGGCTGAAAAAATTCAGCCAGGAAGGCCGCCTCAACATCGACGTAATGCGGGCCATCATGAGCGAGGAAAAGAAAAGCGACCTGGATAAAGTCACCTTCACCAGTGACACCCTGAGGAAGTATTTCCCTAAGAGCTACACGCCAGCCAGGATGCAGGAGACGATCATCAAACTGCTGGAGCAGTGGCAGCGCCGCCGTCAGCAGCAGCACGACCGCTGAGAAAGGAGTTGCCTATGAGAGATATTTCAGCCAGGGAGCTGAAAGGACATAACATTCTCGCTGTGGAGCGATTTCGGGATGAGACCCGCTGGATGATCGAGTTTTCCGTCCGCTCTCCCCGCGCCGCCTATGGCAGCCCCGGCGATGAGATGCGCCTGTTTTTGACTGAGGATGGGTATCAGGCCGCTCTTTTGAGCCAGCAGCGCCGGGAAATCAAAATCAAGCGGTACGCCCGCATTATCGAGGGGCATATCCTCGATTTCAAACCGAAAAAACACCGCCGTCACTCGTAAACAAACACCCAGGAAAGAAAGGAATGAATATGTGTACAGTAAAAAGTATCCAGGATGCCATCCGGGAGTGCTGCCAGTCCCAGCACGATATGGAGCCTATTGAAATTGACCAGATTGTTGAAAACCTTCCGTTTTTCAAGGAGAAAAGCCTGTTTGATACGCCGCCGCTGCCCAAGCCGCCTTATGGCCGTAGAAAGCGGATCCGCAGCAACTGACCGCCGCAATTCGTTTTGGATTGCGGCTTTTTTCATGCCCTGAGAACAGGAAGGAGTGAAGCAAATGGCCGTATTTCGCATTGAACGTACCAGAGATTACACCGTAATGAGCAACCATCATCTTCGCAACGTGGCGTTGTCCCTGAAAGCCAAGGGGCTTTTATCCATGATGCTTTCCCTGCCGGATGACTGGAACTATACCACCCGTGGCCTTGCGAAAATCTGCAAGGAGGGCGTGGACGCTATTGGCGGGGCGCTGCGGGAACTGGAACGGGAGGGCTACATCGTTCGCCATCAGCTGAGGGACGCCCAGGGGCGCATCAGCGACACTGAGTATGTGATCTATGAGCAGCCCCAGCCAAAAGCGCCGGATACTCCTTCACCGGATACGGCTGCGCCAGATACGGATTCACCAGGTACGGAAAACCCGTATCTGGATAAACCGGATACGGAAAAGCCCGCAGAATTAAATATAGAGAAATCAAATACTCAAAAACCAAATACTCAGGGATCAAGTACCGATTCCATTCCCTTCCGGGAAACTGCGGCGGGAAACCCGCCGGAACGGAAAGGACGGGATGCGATGTCGATGGAGGAAATGCAGAATTATCGGGAATTGATTCTGGAGAACATCGAGTACGACCACCTGCGCAGGCAGTTCGCCACTTACCGGGAGGACCTGGACGAGATTGTGGAGCTGATTGTTGAGACGGTCTGCGCCAAACGGAAAACCACCCGGATCGCTGGTGCGGACTTTCCCCATGAGGTGGTACGCTCCCGCTTTTTGAAGCTGGACAGCGGACACATTGAGTTTGTCATGGAGTGTATGCGCAAGAACACCACGGAGGTCCGCAACATGAAACAATACCTGCTGACGGTGCTGTTTAATGCTCCCACTACCATCAGCAACCACTACACGGCGCAGGTCAACCACGATATGTACGGCGGCTGGTAAGCAGCCGCTTTTCTATTGTGTCAGAAGGAGGCAAGACATGAATCAGATGGAAATTTTCAAGAACCCGGAGTTCGGCAGCATCCGTGTGGTCGAGGAAAACGGCAGGTATCTGTTCTGCGGGACGGATGTGGCCGCTGCTCTGGGGTATAGCAATCCCCGCGATGCTCTGCGTCGGCACTGCAAGGGAGTCGTGAAACGCGACACCCTTACGGACGGTGGACCTCAACAGCTTTCATTTATTCCCGAAGGGGACGTTTACCGTCTCATCGTTCACAGCCGTCTGCCTTCGGCGGAGCGGTTTGAGCGGTGGGTGTTCGATGAGGTACTGCCCACTATCCGCAGGCATGGGGCATACATCACGCCGGAAATGCTCTGGGAGGCGGCCACCACGCCGGAGGCCCTGATGAAGCTCTGCTCCGACCTGCTGGCCGAGCGCGAGAAAAACGCCGTCCTGCTGGAAACCAACGCCCAGCTGCAAGGCAAGGCGTTCTACTTCGACGCCTTTATCAAGGCGGGCCGCTGTACCAACCTGCGGATCACTGCCAAGGAGCTGGAGGTGCCGGAGCGCCGGTTCGTCCGGTTCCTGCTGAATGAGCGGTTCGTCTACCGCTCCCCGTCCGGCTGTGTGTTGCCCTACGCCAAGCCGGAGAACGAGGGGCTGTTCTGTGTGAAGGACTTTTACAGCAACGGCTATCTGGGTGCATATACTCTGGTCACGCCGAAGGGTAAGCGGCTGTTCGCTACCCTGCGGGACCAGATTCTGATGACGGTGTAAGCCGGGAAAGGAGGATTCCCAATGGGAAAAACGATAGGAGAACTGATGGAAGAAATGCGGATCAAGGCCGGGGCACAGAACTATCACGGCCATGAATACATGGACCTTCAGCGGTTTGCAGAGGACACCCGGCACATGATTATCTTCGATGTGCTGACTGACGATTCCCCTGTGGGCTGGAAGGGAGAACGGACCCGCCTGTTTTTGACCGAGGCGGGTTATCAGAAAAGCCTGGAGAATCAGGAGAAGGGCCATATCAAGATTCTCAGCCATGCGAAGGTGCGCCAGGGGCATTTGTACTACGACCGCCCCGAACAGCTGCGCTGACGGAGGGTGTGATATGCGGCTGTATTACCTGCGGCGGCTGGTGGTCCCGCCTTAGTATCCAAACGCCACCCCTGCAATTCTGCCAGAAAGGAGGCGATGACCCATGCAGGAAGAAGTGGAAAACAGGACTTTGACGCTGGTGGTCAGCGGTACAAAGTTCACCGGGCGGCTGCTAAAAGCCGCTATCTCCAAGTACATGGCTCACCGGAAAGCAAAAAAGCTGGAAAAACAGCGCAGCCGGGATGCTCCCGTCATCCCGCACGGCAAGCAGACCGTTAAGCAGCTGGTTGGCCAGAACCAGGGGGTCTCCAATATCGAGATCACGGACCCGTCCATCAAGGACTTTGAGCGGATTGCACGGAAATACGGCGTGGACTATGCGGTGAAGAAAGACCGCAGCTGCTCCCCGCCCAAGTATCTGGTCTTTTTCAAGGCCCGTGACGCGGACGCCCTCACCTCGGCCTTTACCGAGTACACCAACCGGAAGGTCAAAAAGGCACAGCGCCCGTCGGTGCTGGAAAAGCTCAGCAAGTTCAAAAAACTGGTGCAGCACGCCGTTGTGGACCGGGTGAAGCGGAAGGAGCTGGAACGATGAAGAAGCAGATCAACATCAAAAAGCTCATTCTGCTGAACCTGCCCTACATCCTGGTTGGGCTGTTTGCCACCAACTTCGGGGAGGCATGGCGGTTAGCCCAGGGCGGGAACGCCTCAGAGAAGATGCTGGGGCTGTTCGCTGTCCTGCCCGATGCGCTGGGGAGCTTCTGGCCCAGCCTCCATCCGCTGGATTTGCTGGTGGGCATCTGCTGCGGGGCTGCCCTGCGGTTGGCAGTCTACCTGAAAGGCAAGAACGCCAAAAAGTACCGGCACAATGTAGAGTATGGTTCGGCCCGCTGGGGTACGGCGGAGGACATCGCGCCCTATATTGACCCGGTGTTCCAGAACAACGTCATTTTGACACAAACAGAACGTCTAACTATGAACAGCCGTCCCAAGGACCCCAAGACCGCCCGCAATAAGAACGTCCTGATTATCGGCGGTTCCGGTTCCGGCAAGACTCGCTTCTGGCTGAAGCCCAACCTGATGCAGATGCACAGCTCCTATGTGGTTACTGATCCGAAAGGTACAATCCTGGTGGAGTGCGGCAAGATGCTCCAGCGGGGTGCGCCCAAGTTGGGCAAGGACGGCAAACCAGTGAAGGATAAGAACGGCAAGGTCATTTATGAACCGTACCGGATCAAAGTCCTGAACACCATCAACTTCAAAAAGTCGATGCACTATAACCCCTTTGCCTATATCCACTCAGAGAAGGACATCTTGAAGCTGGTCACGACCCTGATCGCCAATACCAAGGGCGAGGGCAAGGCCGGGGACGATTTCTGGGTGAAGGCTGAGACGCTGCTGTACTGCGCGCTCATCGGGTACATCCACTACGAGGCTCCGGTAGAGGAACAGAACTTTTCTACCCTCATCGAGATGATTAACAGCATGGAAGTCAGAGAAGATGATGAGGAATATAAAAATGCTGTTGACCTGATGTTCGATGAGCTGGAATCCCGCAAGCCCAATCACTTTGCGGTGCGGCAATACAAGAAATATAAGCTGGCGGCGGGCAAAACCGCGAAATCTATTCTGATTTCCTGCGGTGCGCGGCTGGCCGTGTTCGACATTGCCGAGCTTCGGGAGGTCACGGCCTATGATGAGCTGGAACTGGACACCCTGGGAGACCGGCGGACCGCCTTGTTCCTCATTATGAGCGATACCGATGACAGCTTTAACTTCCTGATCTCCATGTGCTACACCCAGCTGTTCAATCTCTTATGCGAAAAAGCTGACGATGTGTACGGCGGGCGGCTGCCGGTCCATGTGCGGTGCCTCATCGACGAGGCCGCCAATATCGGGCAGATCCCCCGCTTGGAAAAACTGGTCGCTACCATCCGAAGCCGTGAGATCTCCGCCTGCCTGGTGTTGCAGGCGCAGTCCCAGCTGAAAGCCATCTATAAGGACAACGCCGATACCATCATCGGCAACATGGATACATCCATCTTCCTGGGCGGCAAGGAGCCGACCACGCTCAAAGAGCTGGCCGCCGTGCTGGGCAAGGAAACCATCGACACCTACAATACCGGCGAGAGCCGTGGGCGGGAGACTTCCCACTCGCTCAACTATCAAAAATTGGGGAAAGAACTGATGAGCCAGGATGAGCTGGCCGTCATGGACGGCGGTAAGTGCATTCTTCAGCTGCGCGGTGTGCGTCCTTTCCTCTCGGATAAGTACGACATCACCAAACACCCCAATTACAAATACACAGCCGATGCGGACCCGAAGAACGCTTTCGATATAGAAAAGTTTTTGTCCACCCGGCTGAAACTGAAGCCCGATGAGGTCTGCGACGTATACGAAGTAGACGTTTCGGGCGAAGCATGATGTTCCGCTGAAGAAAGGAGTGATTTTATCTATTCGCCGCAACTGCCCTGTATGGGGCCATTGGCGTACAAAGCGGACAATCACAAAAAAATAATGAAAAAAGGAGGACAGCCGGAATCAGCCCCCGAAAACCGGGAGGCAGATTGTTCCGGCTTTTGTATGCCTATGAAACATGACTAAACCAAACCCAAATAAGATTCCGGCTAAGTATCATTTATGGAATTTTTCAACTCTGCTGTTACCGTTCTTCAGACCCTCGTTGTTGCCCTGGGCGCTGGCCTGGGCATCTGGGGAGCAATTAACCTTCTGGAAGGATATGGAAACGACAATCCGGGTGCCAAAAGCCAGGGTATGAAGCAGCTCATGGCGGGCGGCGGTGTCGCTCTCATCGGCATCACCCTGGTTCCCCTGCTCTCCGGCCTGTTTGGCTAATCTCTGTTACGCGATCAGAAATCCCCGGAGGGTGCCGCCGTAAGGCGGCATCCTCCTGAAAGGAGGGACACACCGTATGGATTTCTTAATCAACGCGCTTACAGACTGGCTGAAAGAATTGCTGGTGGGCGGCATCATGAGCAACCTTTCCGGGATGTTCGATTCTGTCAACCAGCAGGTGGCGGACATCTCCGTACAGGTGGGCCAGACGCCCCAGGGCTGGAACAGCAGCATTTTTAACATGATCCAGAACCTTTCCGAGACCATCATCATCCCCATTGCCGGGGCAATCCTGGCTTTTGTGATGACCCTGGAGCTGATCCAGCTCATTGTGGAGAAGAACAACCTGCATGACGTGGACACCTGGATGTTTTTCAAATGGGTGTTCAAGAGCGCCGCTGCTATCCTCATCGTCACTAACACCTGGAATATCGTCATGGGTGTGTTCGATGTGGCCCAGGGCGTCGTGGCGCAGGCGGCGGGGATCATCGGCTCGGACGCCTCCATCGACATCTCCACCGTCATGGCGGACATGGAAACCCGGCTTATGGAAATGGACCTGGGACCGCTGTTCGGCCTGTGGGTACAAAGCCTGTTTATCGGCATTACCATGTGGGCGCTGTATATCTGTATCTTTATCGTGATTTATGGCCGTATGATCGAGATTTACCTTGTCACATCCGTTGCGCCGATTCCGATGGCCACCATGATGGGCAAGGAATGGGGCGGCATGGGACAGAACTACCTGCGCTCTTTGTTCGCCCTGGGATTCCAGGCGTTTCTCATCATCGTGTGCGTGGCGATCTACGCCGTACTGGTGCAGGGTATTGCTACCGAGGACGACATCATCATGGCCATCTGGACCTGCGTGGGCTATACGGTACTTTTGTGTTTTACGCTTTTCAAGACCGGCAGCCTATCAAAAGCAGTATTCCAGGCGCACTGACCCAGAAAGGAGGAACCCGAAAATGGCTTATGTACCCGTACCCAAAGACCTGACGAAAGTCAAAACCAAAGTCGCATTCAATCTGACCAAGAGGCAGCTGGTCTGCTTCGGCGGCGGGGCGCTCATCGGCGTGCCGCTTTTCTTTTTGCTCCGGGGACCTGTCGGGAACAGCGTGGCGGCCATGTGCATGATGCTCGTCATGCTGCCCTTCTTCCTGCTGGCCATGTATGAAAAACACGGCCAGCCCCTGGAAAAGATTCTCGCCAATATCATCCGGGTGGCCATTATCCGGCCCAAGGAGCGCCCGTACCGGACCAATAACTTCTACGCCGTATTGGAGCGGCAGGAGAAACTCGACAAGGAGGTGTATGACATTGTTCACGGAAATGAAACACCGGCAGGCCGGTAAAGCAAGCGGGCCGACGCCGGTGAAAAGAAAACATAAGCTGTCCAGCGCCGACAAAAAGCAGATCGAGGCGGCTATCGCCCGTGCCAACCGCACCGATAAAAAGGAAAAATCGGCTCAGGACAGTATCCCTTATGAACGGATGTGGCCGGACGGCATCTGCAAGGTGGCGGATGGCCGCTATACCAAAACCGTTCAGTTCCAGGACATCAACTACCAGCTTTCCCAGAACGAGGATAAAACCGCTATCTTCGAGGGCTGGTGTGATTTCCTCAATTATTTTGACAGCTCGATTCATTTTCAGCTGTCCTTCCTCAATCTGGTGGCCTCCAGGGAGACCTTCGCCAGCAGCATCCAGATTCCCATGCAGGGCGATGACTTCGACCCCATCCGGGCGGAGTACAGCCAGATGCTCCAGAACCAGCTGGCAAAAGGCAATAACGGTCTGATTAAAACCAAGTACCTGACATTCAGTATCGAGGCGGACAGCCTGCGGGCAGCCAAGCCCCGGCTGGAACGGATTGAGACGGACGTTCTCAACAACTTCAAACGGTTGGGGGTATCCGCCGAGCCGCTGGACGGCAAGGCCAGGCTGGCCCAGCTCCACGCCATCTTCCACATGGATGAGCAGGTTCCTTTCCGCTTTGAGTGGGAATGGCTGGCTCCGTCCGGCCTCTCTACCAAAGACTTCATTGCTCCCAGCTCCTTTGCCTTCCGTACCGGAAAGCAGTTCCAGATGGGTAAGAAGCATGGCGCGGTCAGTTTCGTACAGATTCTGGCCCCGGAACTTAATGACAGGCTGCTGGCGGATTTTCTCGACATGGAATCCAGCCTGATCGTGAGTCTGCACATCCAGTCAGTGGACCAGGTGAAGGCCATCAAGACGGTGAAGCGCAAGATCACCGACCTGGACCGCTCCAAGATAGAGGAACAGAAAAAAGCCGTCCGCGCCGGATATGACATGGACATCATTCCGAGCGACCTTGCCACCTACGGCAACGAGGCGAAAAAGCTCCTGCAGGACCTGCAATCCCGCAACGAGAGAATGTTCCTTGTCACCTTCCTAGTGCTGAACACCGCCGACACCCCGCGCCAGCTGGACAACAACATCTTCCAGGCCAGCTCCATCGCCCAGAAGTACAACTGCCAGCTGACCCGGCTGGACTTCCAGCAGGAGGAAGGGCTGATGAGCAGCCTGCCGCTGGGCCTGAACCAGATCGAGATTCAGCGGGGGCTGACTACCAGCTCCACGGCCATCTTCGTGCCGTTCACGACCCAGGAATTATTCCAGACCGGCAAGGAGGCACTGTACTATGGCATCAATGCCCTGTCCAGCAACCTCATCATGGTGGACCGGAAACTTTTGAAGAACCCCAACGGGCTGATCCTGGGTACACCGGGCAGCGGCAAATCTTTCAGCGCCAAGCGCGAGATCGCCAACTGCTTTCTGCTTACCAGCGACGACATCATCATTTGTGATCCTGAAGCCGAATATGCCCCGCTGGTGGAGCGGCTGCACGGGCAGGTTATCCGTATCAGCCCCACCAGCCCGCACTATATCAATCCGATGGATCTGAACCTGGACTACTCGGATGATGAAAGCCCGCTGTCGCTGAAATCCGACTTCATTTTGTCGCTGTGCGAGTTAATCGTGGGCGGCAAGGAGGGTTTGCAGCCGGTTCAGAAAACCATCATCGACCGCTGTGTGCGGCTGGTCTATAACGATTATCTGAACGACCCGCGCCCGGAAAATATGCCGATCTTGGAGGACCTGTATAAACTCCTGCGCTCTCAGGACGAGAAGGAGGCCCAGTACATTGCCACAGCGCTGGAAATCTACGTCACTGGCTCCCTCAACGTGTTCAATCACCGGACCAACGTGAATATCCAGAACCGCATCGTCTGCTACGACATTAAGGAGTTGGGGAAACAGCTCAAGAAAATCGGGATGCTGGTGGTCCAGGATCAGGTCTGGAACCGTGTCACCATCAACCGGGCGGCCCACAAGTCCACCCGCTACTACATCGACGAGATGCACCTGCTCTTAAAAGAGGAACAGACCGCCGCTTATACGGTCGAGATTTGGAAACGGTTCAGGAAGTGGGGCGGCATCCCGACCGGCATCACGCAGAACGTCAAGGACCTGCTTTCCAGCCGCGAGGTGGAGAACATCTTCGAGAACTCCGACTTCGTGTATATGCTCAATCAGGCGGGCGGCGACCGGCAGATTCTTGCCAAACAATTGGGCATCTCCCCGCATCAGCTGTCCTATGTGACCCATTCCAGTGAGGGCGAGGGCCTGCTGTTCTACGGCAGTGTTATTCTTCCCTTCGTGGACCACTTCCCGAAGAATACGGAACTCTATCGGATCATGACAACCAAGCCCCAGGACTTGGCACAGGAATGAAAGGAGGAACATTCACAATGAAACCCGCTATTTTGAACAACGATCGCATGATGTTTTTTGACCGGGCGATGAAGGCCCAGCGCAGCCAGCTGCTCACGGTGATGGCGGATGCCGTCAGTGAGTGCCGCACGGCAGCAGACCAGGCGGCGGAGTTGAGCGAGACCGGCCAGATCGGCCTGCTCCGTCTGGTGGAGCTTTTGTGTGCAGTCAGAACCCAGCGCGGCCTGGTGCTGGAAGGCACGGAAGTACAGATTCTGGCGGATGTGACCGCCCAGCTCTATGCCTGCCTGACGGAGTGCCGGTTTGCGGACCCGGTCGGATTGGCTGTTTATGCAGAGCTGGGCAGCATGATGGCCTCCCTCATGCTGGGGGAATGGTTTGAATAAGGAGTCGCGCCTGCGCTTCACCGAGGAAGAACGGGCTGATCCGGCACTGGAAAAGCCCATCCGAAAGGCGGACAAGGCCGCCGCCAAAGCAGATCAGGCGCAGGCCAAAATTCCGAAAAAGAAGGTCAAGCGGGCTGAGGTGGACCCGGAGACCGGAAAAGTGACCACGAAGTTAGTGCTGGAGGATAAGAAAAAGCCGCCTTCCAAGCTGTCCCATACCCTGCGGGATGCCCCTGCCAATACGGTGGCGGGCAAACTCCATCAGGAAATCCGGGAGTCTGAGGACGATAACGTGGGCGTGGAGAGCGCCCACAAGTCCGAGGAAGCGGTGGAGACCGGGGCGCGTCTGGTCCGGGAGGGCTATCGCTCCCACAAGCTGAAGCCCTACCGCAAGGCCGCCCAGGCTGAGCGCAAGCTGGAAAAGGCAAATGTGAATGCCCTGTACCACAAATCGCTGCGGGAGAATCCCCAGCTTGCCAGCAATCCTTTTTCCCGCTGGCAGCAAAAGCGGGCCATCAAGAAACAGTACGCCGCCGCCAAACACGCCAGCCAGACAGCCGGGACTGCCGCTGGTGCGGCGCAAAAAGCCGGGCGGGCGGCTCAGACTGTGAAGGACAAGGCGAAACAGACTGGCGCGTATGTGATGCGCCACAAGAAAGGGGCCGGTATCGTGCTGGCTCTCTTTTTCATAGTCTGTCTGTTGATGAATACCATTTCCTCCTGTTCCATGATGGCCCAGAGCATCGGCTCCGGTGTGACCGGCTCCACGTTTCCGTCCAGAGATGAGGATATGCTGGGGGCAGAAGCCGCCTACGCCGCAAAGGAGGCGGAGCTGCAAAGTTATCTGGACAACTATGAAAGCACCCACGATTACGATGAGTACCACTTTGACCTGGACGAGATCGGGCATGACCCCTATGTGCTGATCTCCATCCTGACCGCCTACCATGAGGGGGAATGGACGCTTCCCGAGGTCCAGGGAACGCTGGATATGCTTTTTGAGCGCCAGTACATTCTCACCGAGGAAGTGGTGGTGGAGACCCGCTACCGCACCGAGACCCGGACCGGCACCCGCGAAGTCACTGACCCGGAGACCGGGGAGACCACGACCGAGGAATATGACTACGAGGTGGAAGTCCCCTATGACTACTATATCTGCTATGTGACCCTGGAAAACTTCGACCTGTCCCACCTGCCGGTCTACATCATGGATGAAGATAAGGTATCCATGTATGCCGTGTATATCGCCACCCAGGGCAACCGGCCGGACCTGTTCCCCCAGAGCGAATATCCCAATGCCGCAGGGCGCGAGGATTACCTGGACTATGACGTACCGCCCGAAGCCCTGGAGGATGAACAGTTTGCCGCCATGCTGGCAGAGGCGGAAAAGTATCTGGGATTCCCCTATGTGTGGGGCGGTTCCAGTCCTTCCACCAGCTTTGACTGTTCCGGTTTTGTCAGCTGGGTCATCAATCATTCCGGCTGGGATGTGGGGCGGCTGACCGCTAACGGGCTTCTGAACATCTGTACCCCGGTGTCCTCCGCTAACGCAAGGCCCGGAGACCTGATTTTCTTCCAGGGGACCTACGACACCGCAGGGGCCTCCCATGTCGGCATCTATGTGGGCGACGGGATGATGATCCACTGCGGAGACCCCATCTCTTACGCAAACATCAACACAAGCTACTGGCAGAGCCATTTCTATACTTTTGGCAGACTGCCCTGACAGAAAGGAGTGTTTACCTATGAGCAGCAAAATCAACCGGCTGCGGGCCGAGCGCGGCAAAAACGATGAGAAGATCGCTGTCCTGCGCGCCCGCAACAATGAAATCGACAAACAGATCACCGAACTGGAGAACCTGGATATTGTGGGCATGGTCCGCAGCATGGGCATGACGCCGGAACAGCTGGCCGCTCTCATCCAGGCATCCAAGACCGATGCGTCTGCCCTGACCGGAAAGGAGGAGGATTCCCATGAGAACGATTAAAACCCGCATTTTCAGCTGCCTGCTGGCCGTGATGCTTGCCATCCCGGCTTTTTCTATGTCTGCGCTGGCGGCTGGCACGGACCCGGAGGCGGCGGAGAGCATCCCCACCACCGGCGGCATTGAGTTTGACACGCCGGAGACGGATACCGATTCGTCTCTTGAGGATACCGCAGATACCGAGGACGATGCTTCCGAAAAAGATACGGAGGAAACCGAGGCCAGCGCGGACACCGCCGCCATCCTCTCGGAGCTGCTGGGAAAGCTGAATATCACCGCCACTGAGAACGGCGTCCAGATCACTTCCGGCGATGCTGACGGCAGTGCCGCCAGTCAGACCGGCACGGTAACGACCGGAGGCAGCAACTTAAATGTCCGTACCGGCGCGGGGACCGAGAACCCGGCCATCACCCAGCTGCCCAACGGCACACAGGTCGAGGTGATCGGCACGGAGGGCGGCTGGTACAAAATCCGGCTCCCGGAGCGCGAGGGCTACGTCTGCGGCGATTACCTGACCGTCAGCGAAACTGCCGGTGGGGACGGCAGTTTCTCCCTTTCTCTCACGGAAGAAGAAACCGCCGCCCTGCTGGAACTGTTCGGCGGCTTTTCGGGCAGCAGCGCCCTGACCCCGGACGGCAACCTGACGCTGATCGACGACATTGGGAGCAGCAGCCAGGCGGGCAAGCAGTTCATCACGGTGGAAAGCAAAAACGGCAACGTGTTTTACCTGATTATCGACCGGGATGATGACGGCGAGGAAACAGTCCACTTTCTGAACCAGGTGGACGAGGCCGACCTGATGGCGCTGACGGAGGACGGCGAGACACAGCCTGCGGCTTGCTCCTGCACGGAGCGGTGCCAGGCCGGGGCGGTCAACATGGATTGCGAACTGTGCGCCCAGGACATGACCGCGTGTGTCGGCCCGGAACCGGAGCCGGAGGAAATGGAAACACCCGCACAGGAGGAAGCCGAGCCGGAGGCAGAGGAATCCTCCGGCCTGAACCCGGCAGTCCTTCTGCTGGTCCTGGCCCTGGTGGGCGGCGGAGGGGCCTTTGCCTACTTCAAGCTGGTGAAGAATAAGCCGAAAACTAAGGGCAATGACGATCTGGACGATTACGACTATGGTGAGGACAGCGAGGATGCGGATGATGCCGGGGAGGATGAAATCTGGGAGACCGAAGATGGGGACTCCGATGAAGATGACCTGGACGCCGGTGGGGGCGGCGATGAGGAAAGCGAGACCCCGGTGAAATGACCCGGTTCACCGACAGCCCCTATGAATCCATGATGACACGCAGGCAGGAGGGCGGGAAGGCTACTTCCCGTCCTCCCTCTTTACCCAAAAGCCACCCCTGTTATGGCTGTGGGAACTATGGTCAGCCCTGTGTGGGTTTCTGCCACCGGGAAATGACCCGCTGGCTCAATGAAAGGAGAAAATCGAAATGAAGATTTTTAAGACAGCCGTTAAGGCGATTCTGGTGTTTGATGCGGCTTATCTTTGCTTTATCAGTGCGGAAGATGTATGCTCCCGGATTCGCAGCTGCATGAAGAAGAAAAACAAGACAGAACCCGAACCCTACTTTTTTGACGATGAGGAAGAAGAATTTGAACCCTACAAGGTGGAGGATGATACTGACGCCTCCGAGCCGTCGCTGTCCATTGACGCCATCCGCCACCTGTTCCGCAGCGAGGTCCATGATTTTGTCAGCAAGAAACTCCTGCCCTACGGAAAGGACACCCTTTCCACTCTGACGGAGCAGGAACAGACGGCAGCCCGGTTCCTGTTCTGCGCCCTGATCGGCTATCTAAAAGAGGAAGCGCCGATGGATGAGCAGAACTTCCCGATGGTGATGATGCTGTTGAACCATGTCAATGGCGCAAAAGAAAGCGGCGAAGTGGACGCGGTGGACCTTTTGATGGAAGAAGCCGCCCAGACACACCAGCGCGAGGAATATATCAGCGATTACCGCCGCTACCAACTGATGCAGGTGGACAAGGTGCGGGTGCTGCTGGCCTGCCGGGTCATCATCAATGACCTGCTGGGCAAGCTGTACCGCTTCGATTATCATGTCGGGTATGACTGTCTCCTGGACGCCGACAACAGCATTTCCAGGAAACTGAAAGAATCCGATACAGAAATGGAGGTGGAGGAAGATGCGCCTTGTGATCGCTGAGAAGCCCTCGGTCGCCCAGTCACTCTCTGCCGTGCTGGGAGCTACGACCCGCAAAGACGGTTATCTGGAAGGAAACGGCTGGCGGGTCAGCTGGTGCGTGGGCCATCTGGCCGGCCTGGCAGATGCCGACGCCTACAACCCCGACTATGCCAAGTGGCGGTACGATGACCTGCCCATCCTGCCGGAGCATTGGCAGATGGTGGTGGGTACGGACAAGAAAAAGCAGTTCGACATTTTGAAAAAGCTGATGAACGCCCCGGATGTGACCGAGGTGGTAAACGCCTGCGACGCCGGGCGCGAGGGAGAACTGATTTTCCGCAGTGTCTATGATATGGCGGGCTGCCAGAAACCTATGAAGCGGCTCTGGATTTCCTCAATGGAGGATTCCGCCATCCGGGAGGGCTTTGAGCATCTCCGCTCCGGTGCAGACTATGACGGGCTGCATCAGGCGGCTCTTTGCCGGGCCAAGGCCGACTGGCTGGTGGGGATCAACGCTACCCGGCTGTTTTCGGTGTTGTACCATCGGACGCTGAACATTGGCCGGGTCATGTCCCCGACGCTGGCGCTCATCGTCCAGCGGGAGGCCGAGATCGACGCCTTTAAGCCGGTGCCGTTTTATACGGTACAGTTGGAGTTGCCCGGCTTTTCCGTTTCCAGGGAGCGCATGAAAGAAAAAGCTGCCGCCGAACAGCTGAAAAGGGCTTGCCAGGGCGGCACGGCCACAATCAAGCGGGTGGAACGCAAAGACAAATCCGAAAAGCCGCCTGCCCTCTATGACCTGACCACCCTCCAGCGGGATGCCAACCGCCTGCTGGGGTATACGGCCCAACAGACCCTGGACTACCTGCAAAATCTCTATGAAAAGAAACTCTGTACCTATCCCCGGACCGACAGCCGCTACCTGACCTCCGACATGGCCGAGGGCCTGCCGGTGCTGGTGAACCTGGTCGCCAACGCCATGCCGTTCCGTAAGGGTATTGCCATCTCCTGCGATGCGGCGGCAGTCATCAACGATAAGAAAGTGACCGATCATCATGCGGTGATCCCCACCCGAAACATCCGGGAGGCGGACTTATCCGCCCTGCCTGCCGGGGAACGGGCTGTTTTGGAGCTGGTGGCCCTGCGCCTGCTGTGCGCGGTAGCCCCACCCCACACCTATGCGGAAACGTCTATCACCGTGGAGTGCGCGGGCACAGAGTTTACCGCCAAAGGCCGCACGGTGAAGCAGCCCGGCTGGCGGGCGCTGGACGCAGCCCACCGCGCCAGCATGAAAAATGCGGAGCCGGACAACGACACCGAGGGCAAGTCGCTGCCGGAACTTGCCGAGGGACAGGCGCTGCCGGTCACCGGTTCCGCCGTCAAGGAGGGAAAAACCAGCCCACCCAAGCACTTTACCGAGGATACGCTGCTCTCTGCGATGGAAACTGCCGGGAAAGACGATATGCCGGAGGATGCCGAGCGCAAGGGCCTGGGCACTCCGGCCACCCGTGCAGGGATTCTGGAAAAGCTGGTGTCCACCGGCTTTCTGGAACGGAAAAAGAGCAAGAAAACCGTACAGCTCATGCCCTCCAAGGATGCGGTCTCCCTCATCACGGTGCTGCCGGAACAGCTGCAATCGCCGCTTCTGACCGCCGAGTGGGAGTATCGGCTGTGTGAGATTGAGCGCGGCGAACTGTCCCCGGAGGACTTTCTGGATGGGATCGCCGCCATGCTGAAGGAGCTGGTGGAGACTTATCAGGTCATCAAGGGGACCGAGTACCTGTTTTCCCCGCCCCGTGAGGTGGTGGGAAAATGCCCCCGCTGCGGCGGCGAGGTTGCAGAAATGCAAAAAGGCTTCTTCTGCCAGGACAAATCTTGCAATTTTGCAATCTGGAAAAACAACAAGTGGTGGGCAATGAAGAAAAGGCAGCCCACAAAGGCCATCGTGGCGGCACTGCTGAAAAGTGGCCGCGCCCGCGTGACCGGGCTGTACTCCGAAAAAAGCGGCAAGACCTACGACGCCACCGTTGTCCTGGAGGATACCGGACAGTACGCCAACTTCAAGCTGGACTTTGACCGGCAGAAAGGCGGCGGCAAATGAAACTGAGTTTATATGAACAGGAAACCATTATCCTCTACAACCAGGCCGAGGCCACCGCCGAGGTCTACACCCATGACCCACGCCTGCTGGAAAAACTGCGGCGGCTGGCGGAGAAATACCCGGACCAGATCGTGAAGAAGGACCGGCAGACCTTTACCGTCCCCAAACGCTGCGTGTCAGTCCGGGAACCGTACAGCGCCGAGCGCCGCAAGGCTGCCAGTGAGCGTGCCAAAGCTGCCGGGTACAGGCCGCCCGCCAAAAAGGCGGCTGCGGAGTGAGCATGGCAGAGAATGTTTTTGAGGTTGTAAAGCAATCTGTCACCACCAGAGAGGCGGCGGAAATGTACGGCATCGAGGTAAAGCGCGGCGGCATGGCCTGCTGTCCCTTCCACGATGACCGGCACCCAAGCATGAAGGTGGACCGCCGCTTTCACTGCTTTGGCTGCGGCGCGGACGGTGATGTGATCGACTTCACTGCCCGGCTTTATAACCTGACACCAAAAGAAGCCGCTGAAAAGCTGACCCAGGATTTTGGCCTGGCCTATGACAGCCAGGCCCCGCCCCGGCGGAACCATGTCCGGCAGAAATCCGAAGTGCAGAAGTTAAAGGAAAAACGGGAACATGGCTGGCGTGTTCTGACGGACTACTACCACTTACTCCGAAAATGGGAAACCGATTATTCCCCCAAAACGCCGGATGAGGACCCGCATCCCCGTTTTATGGAGGTCATCCAGAAAAAGGACTATACGGGCTACCTCCTGGACCTTCTGATCGACAGCAGCATCGAAGAACAAGACAAGTGGTTTGCGGAACACTCCGCAGAGATTACGGCCATAGAAGGGAGAGTGAAAATCATGGCTGAGAAACCCACCAACCGGGAACGATTGCGGGAAATTACCGAGGGCATTGAGCAGGGCATCAAGGAACTGTTCGGGAGTGAAAAGTATATGCGTTACCTCTCCGTGATGTCCCGGTTCCACCGCTACTCCTTCAACAACACCATGCTCATCTATATGCAGCGCCCGGACGCCACCCTGGTGGCCGGATACAACAAGTGGAAAAATCAGTTTGAGCGCCATGTAAAACGGGGCGAACACGGCATTACCATCATTGCGCCCACGCCGTATAAGAAGAAAATCGAAGAACAGAAGCTGGACCCGGACACCAAAGCCCCTATGCTGGATAAGGATGGAAAGGTCATCATGGAGGAAAAGGAGGTGGAGATTCCGCTGTTCCGCCCAGTCAAGGTATTCGATGTAAGCCAGACCGACGGCAAGCCCCTGCCCGAACTGGCGTCCTCTCTTTCCGGGAGCGTCCAGAACTTTGAGGTTTTCATGGAGGCGCTGCGCCGGTCCGCGCCGGTTCCCATCGAGTTTGAGCCGATGGCGGCCAACATGGACGGATATTTTTCTTCCGACCAGCAGCGGATTGCCATCCGGGAAGGCATGAGCGAGGTGCAGACTGTTTCCGCTGCTGTGCATGAAACCGCCCACAGCAAGCTCCATGATCCGAAGCGGGTGGAACCCGAACCCGCCTGGAAGGTGGTCATGGTCAGCGACGGTGGGACCAGGAAGGACTACTCCCAGGGCTTTGCCACCGAAGCGGAAGCGGAACAATTCGCCGCCGATGCAGATTGGCGCTATGTGGACGAGAATCAGTTTGAGTGGCGGTTGGAGGTGGAGGAAGATCACTCCGCTGAGGTCCAGGCGGCCAAGGACCGGCGCACCGAAGAAGTGCAGGCCGAGAGCATCTCCTATGCGGTCTGCCAGTATTTCGGTATCGAAACTGGTGACAACAGCTTTGGCTATATCGCCAGCTGGAGCCAGGGCAAGGAGCTGAAAGAACTGCGGGCCAGCCTGGAGGTTATCAATAAGACCGCCGGTGAGCTGATTACCGACATTGACCGGCACTACAAGGAAATCTGCAAGGAGCGCGGCATTGACCCTACTGCCAGGCAGGAGCCGGAACAGAAACCAGACCCGATTGAACAGCTGGCCGCGGACATCGACCAGTTTTCCTATGATTACGATTCCTACGGCTATTGGGATGCTGTGGATGACCGGGAGACCGCACTCCGGGAACTGACAGCTTCCCTGCAGGACGGTGACGCACAGGGCGTGAGAAAATGGCTTCAGGACATTGTCGAGGATGAGCCGGGAGAATGGACTGCCGAGGCAGCCGCACTTCTGGACCGTCTGGATCAGCTGGTACCGGAACGTGATACGCCGACACAGATCCAGGAAACGCAGGAACCTTCCATCCGTTATTATGTAGCGGAGTGCATGGAGTTCCCTACGATGGGCGAATACCATGACAGTCTCTCCCTGGAGGATGCGGTTCAGCTGTACCAGGCCATTCCGGCCCAGCGGATGAATGGTATCAAGGGGATCGGTTTTGAACTGAAAGACGGCAGCGACTATGAGGGGATATTCCCCATCCTGACCGGCGATACCATTGACCTTCAGACCATTCAGGAGATCGCCTACTTCCGTGACAATCCCCAGGTGCAAAAAGCAGTACAGGACTTGGTGGAGGCTATGCCGGAAATGCAGGTCATCCAGGCGCGGGAGCCGGAACATGATAGCCCCACCGCCGAGTTCCGGGAGGCGCTTTTGGTGCTGGACGATGCCGCGTATCTGCACATCCAGCCCTGTGATACCGGGTGGGACTACACGCTCTACGACAAAGAAACCATGCGTGAGTTGGACGGCGGCCAGTTGGATGCCCCCGACCTGCGCCGTTCCGAAGCTGCTCTCCGTATCTGCGAGGACCTGAACATGGGAAATGCGTCCATCAAGTATGCGCCCCTCTCCATGATCGAGACCTTGCAGGAGGCCGCCTATCAACAGATGCAGGAACAGGTCAGTCAGCAGGCGGAGGAAACTGCCGCTGTTCCCACCCAGCTGCCCGATACACCAGAGCAGGCGCTGGACGAATACCCCATGCCGGACCCGGCGCTGACCCAGGACGATCTGGAAAAGTGCGGCTACCTGGACAGCGACCTTCTGCCCCTCTCCAAAGAGCGGGCCTATGAATTGATGGAGCGCGATCTGACCGTGTACATCATCCAGGAGGGCGAAAACCCGGAGATGGCTTTTGACAGCTCCGATCTGGACGCCCATGATGGTATCTTTGCCGTAGCCCGTGACGAATGGGAAGAAAGCCCTCAGTTCCATGAGAAAGTGCTGGAGCGGCAGGACCGGCAGCTGGAACGGGAGCAGGCGTTTCTCTCCCATGAGGGCGACTGTTTCGCTATCTACCAGGTGAGCCGGGATGACCCGCAGAATATCCGCTTCATGAATATGGACTGGCTGCAAAGCCATGACATTTCTGTGGAGCGCAGCAGCTATGATCTGGTCTATACCGCGCCCTTGACCGCTACCGGCAGCACTGACGCAAAGCTGGAACAGATCTTCCAGCAGTTCAATCTGGAAAAACCGGTGGACTTCCATAGTCCTTCCATGAGCGTCAGCGACATTGTTGCCCTCAAGCAAAACGGCGTGGTATCCTGCCACTATGTTGACAGTGTTGGTTTTCAGCAGATTCCCGGATTTCTCCCGGAAAATCACCTAAAAAATGCGGAGATGACCGTGGAGGACGATTACGGCATGATTGACGGCGTGATCAACAACGGCTCCAAAGAGCCGACCGTGGCCCAGCTGGAACAGCAGGCCAGAAGCAGCCAGCCCATCTCCCTCATGGATTTGGCAGCCGCCGCCCATCGGGAGGAACGGGAAAAAAGAAAATCCGTCGTGGAACAGCTGAGAAGCCAGCCGAAACCCGAACATAAAAAGACAGCGCCCAAAAAGAGCGCGGAAAGGGAGATTTGATATGGGAAACTTTACCTTTGAGGAAATAAACCTGCTGTGCATCTACAACCCAGGCACCCGTGAGGGAGCCATTGAGGCACTGTCCGAGATTCGCGGCTATTTGGAGCCGGACGAAACCGAGCTGCTGGTCCTGACGGACAGCACCCTCGCCAAGCTCCGGGCCATAACCGACGCCGACTTTGATGCGCTGGAGCTGTACCCGGATTTTGATGAATAAAACACCTATGCGATAAAACCAGTTTGTGATAAAATAGAAATGGTTCAAGCGACAAATCCTAATTTGTCGGGCTAACAGGCTATTGAAAAACTAAATATCTGCCGTCCATCGGCGGCACCACCGAGCAGGAAATCTTTCGTGGTTTCCTGCTTTTCTTTTATCCAAAACAGAAGGGAGGACAGACAACCATGCCAAGCAAAGCTGAACAATATGCGCAGATGGCGGAGAAGGTGGCGGTCCAGCTCACCGGCAGCTGGCAGGAATGGACGGGCTTTCTGATCACTGCCGCCCGTCTCTACAAGTATCCGTTCCATGAGCAGCTAATGATCTACGCCCAACGCCCGGACGCCACCGCCTGCGCCGAGTACGACCTGTGGAACAACCGCATGGGCCGCTACGTCCGGCGCGGCTCCAAGGGCATCGCCCTGGTGGACGATTCCGGTGACCGGCCCCGCCTGCGCTATGTGTTCGATATTTCCGATACTGGTAGGCGGGAAAATTCCCGCACCCCCTGGCTGTGGACGTTGGAAGAAGCCCATACTGCTCCGGTCACAGCCATGCTGGAAAACCGTTATGAAGTGACCGGGAGCGACCTGGCCGAACAGCTGACCCGTGTGGCCGGAAAACTGGCGGAGGAATACTGGACGGAGTATCAGCAGGACATTCGCCACATCGTTGACGGTTCGTTTCTGGAGGAATATGATGAAATTGACATTGGAGTACAGTTTCAATCAGCCGCCACTGTCAGCATCGCCTATGCCCTCATGTCCCGCTGCGGGCTGGAGCCGGAACGGCACTTTGATTACGAAGATTTCATGCCGATCTTTGACTTCAACACCCCGGCCACTGTCAGGGCGCTGGGAACAGCCGTCAGCCAGGCAAGTCAGCAGGTGCTGCGGCAGATCGGCGTCACCATCCAAAACTATGAACGCGCACAGATCGCGGAAAGGAGCGTCACACATGGAGAACGAACTGACCTACATCCAGAACGGGGACTATCTGATTCCCGACCTGAAGCTGACCGAGCAGCCGCAGAAGCCCCTGGGCAAGTACGGCAGGATGCGGAAAATGTACCTGAAGGAGCATCGGCCCATCCTGTACAACCAGCTGCTGATGACCGAGAAGCTGTACCCGCATCTCGCGGAGATCGACGAGACGGCGAACCGGCGGCTGGAGCAGATGATGCCGCAACTGGCCGAGGCAGCGGGCGCGACGGAGCAGTTGAAAGCCCGCGATCCGATGAAGTGGGTGGGCCTGATGAACACCTGCAAGGCCCAGGCGGAGGAAATCCTGCTGGCGGAACTTATCAACAGCTGACCTTAAACCTGTTCCTCTCTGAAGCGGAACAAATCAAATCCATCGACGAAGGATCGAGCGTAGAAACGCCCGGTCCTTTTTCTATGCCGGAGCGCCATACCGCGACAGAGCGTCCGGCAGCGCCCCAGCGCCGGACGCTGACCCAGGCCGAGATCGACACGGCTATCCAGGAATGGAACGGCAATATTGAGAGCAAGCACGCGGTCGTGCGCTATATGAAGGACCATGCCCGTGAAAAGGACACCGCTGCCTGGCTTCGGCAGGAGTTTGGCGATGATCTGCCTGCCTTCCCTGTGACGGCGGACGGTGCGGCGGGTGATGTGTCCTGGCCCAAGGTGCAGCGCCGGATTGCGCAGCTTATCAAAGAGGACCGCTTCTACACCCAGGAGGAACAGGACCGCTTTGACAACATCGACCCCATTGCCATCCGGGAGGCTCTGGCCGAGCGTGGTATTGTGAACGGCCAGGTCGCAGACCCGGAAAAGCTGGACAGTGACCCGTTCATCCAGCAGGTAATGCGGGATGTGGAACAGATCGCCGCAGAGGCACCGTCTGTACAGCCCACGCCGCCCGATTTATCCGGCCAGCCCATCACCCGTGAGGGAGATACTATCACCATCGGGAACGGAGAACCGACCCATGAGATCGACATTGCCGTGTCGGATGAAGAATACGAGGCCATCCAGCAGGCTATCCCGGAGGAAAAGGTCTACGATCCCGCAGCGCCGGTCTATCATGAAGGCGATACGGTCTATCTGGACAATCAGGAATACCAGATCACGGAGCTGCGGGAGGATACAGTACAGCTTCTGCCCTCCGGTATGGCTTATCCCATCTTCCGGGCCGAAAGCCGGGAACGGTTTGAGCAACTTCTGAAAAACGACCTGCGAAACGGGGCCATTACCGAGTTTCTTTCCGATGACCCGGAAAAGGTAGACCAGGACCTGCGGGAAGTGCTGACCTCCGGCCTGTTTACCTGGCAGGACAAAGAGTATATTTCCCGCTGGCTGCGGGATGGCGAGGGCAACACCAGAATCGCCCAGCGCCTTTCCGAACTGTATTCCGGTCGCGTGGAGACAATGGACCTTGCAACCGGCGATATAGCGGACTACCGCACTTTCACTACCAGCATTGAGATTGAAGTTCTGGACCATGACGAAAGAAAGCTGGCAACCCTGGCATATCGCTGGGGTGAACTCACACCGCTTCTTCGGGGGCTGTATGCGCAGGAGCTGGACGGCTTCTATCAGGCCCCGGACAGATTCGCGGACCGGCACACTCCGCCCTTGGAAGGAACTCTGTCTTACCAGGTGGGCGACCAGGTGACACTCCCTGCGCCTGATCACCCTATCACCGGCACGATTGATGCCATTGAAGATAACTCCGTCCGCATTTACACCGGGCCTTATGCCTGGAGCTACGATGTGGTCAGCCGGGAACAGTTTGAAACCTGGCTGCGCCAGGATGAGCGCAACGCCGGACTGTTCACGCCAGACACAAGAGAAACCTCTGCGCCGGAAATCACCTCCGAGCCGGTAACGGTCTATCCCGGCGATAAGAACGGCCTGCCCTATGATGTGGTGGTGGAGCGGCTGCGCGTGAATGAGCCGGAACCTACGCCGCCCCAGCCGCATCCGCTTGAAAACTTCCGCATCCTGGACGATGATCTGGGAACCGGCGGACCGAAAGAAAAGTTCTGGCGCAACATCAAGGCGATTGCCATGCTGAAGCAGATCGAGCAGGAGAACCGTTATGCTACCCCGGAAGAACAGCATTTGCTCTCGCAGTATGTGGGCTGGGGCGGTCTGGCGGATGCCTTTGACGCGGATAAACCTGCATGGAGTGCGGAGTATTCGGAACTGAAGGAGCTGCTAACCCCGGAGGAATACGCTGCGGCCAGGGCCTCCACACTTAACGCCCACTATACCAGCCCCACCGTGATCCGCGCCATCTATGAGGCCGTGGAACGTATGGGCTTCCAGGGTGGCAACATTTTGGAGCCGTCTATGGGTGTGGGCAACTTCTTCGGGATGCTCCCGGAGAGTATGGCAGAAAGCAGGCTGTACGGCGTAGAGCTGGACAGCATTTCTGGACGTATCGCCCGGCAGCTTTACCCCAAGGCCGACATCACGGTGGCAGGTTTTGAGACCACCGACCGGCGGGACTTCTACGATCTGGCCGTGGGCAATGTCCCCTTCGGACAGTACCAGGTCAATGATAAAGCCTACAATAAGCTGGGCTTCAACATCCACAACTATTTCTTCGCCAAGGCGCTGGATCAGGTGCGCCCCGGCGGCGTGGTGGCTTTTGTAACCTCCCGTTACACGATGGATGCCAAAGATTCCACCGTGCGCCGGTATCTGGCTCAGCGGGCTGAACTACTGGGGGCCATCCGGCTGCCCAACAATGCCTTCAAAGCCAACGCCGGGACCGAAGTGGTCTCCGACATCCTGTTCCTGCAAAAGCGGGACCGGCCCATCGACATCGCGCCGGACTGGACTCAGACCGGTGTCATCAGGGTTCCCGCAAAGTCGCAAGACTTTGTGGGAGAAGGAGGAGTGACGGAGCGCGTGAGCTTTTCGGCGCAAGCCGGAAACGAACAAGCGCAGTCCGCGACGACGCAGGACGGCTTTACCATCAACCAGTATTTCATCGACCACCCGGAGATGGTGCTGGGGCGGCCCACCGCTGAAAGCACTCAGTACGGCAGGCAGGACTACACGGTGGCTCCTATCGAGGGACTGCTGCTTTCCGATCAGCTCCACGATGCCGTGAAATACATCCGAGGGACCTACCAGGAGGCTGAACTGCCGGAACTGAGAGAGGGCGAGGACATCGACACTTCCATTCCCGCTGACCCCAACGTGAAAAACTACTCCTTCACAGCGGTGGACGGCACGGTGTACTTCCGGGAAAACAGCCGCATGGTGCGCCCTGACTTGAACGCCACCGCCGAGGCCCGTGTCAAGGGACTGGTGGAGCTGCGGGACTGTGTGCAGCAACTCATTGACCTGGAAATGGACGCCGGTGCATCCGATGCCGACATTCAGGCACAGATGACGGAACTGAACCGCCTTTATGACAGCTTTTCTGAAAAATATGGCCTTATCAACGACCGGGGCAACCGGCTGGCTTTTGCCGACGATTCCAGCTACTACCTGCTCTGCGCCCTGGAGGTTCTGGACGAGGATGGTAAGCTGGAACGAAAGGCGGATATGTTCACGAAACGGACCATCAAGCCCCATGAGGCCGTCACTACCGTGGACACCGCCGCCGAAGCCCTGGCGGTCTCCATCTCGGAAAAAGCCCGTGTGTATATGCCCTATATGGAGCAACTGACCGGAAAAACCAGCGAAGAACTGGCCGCTGAACTGCGGGGGGTCATCTTCCGCGTCCCAGGCCAGAACGAATCGGATGGGCGGCCCCACTATGTCACAGCCGATGAGTACCTCTCCGGCAACGTGCGCCGGAAGCTGCGCCAGGCCCAGCGGGCGGCGGAGCAGGACCCCTCCTTTGCCATCAACGTGGAGGCGCTGACCGCAGCCCAGCCCAAAGACCTGGACGCTTCTGAAATCGAGGTGCGGTTGGGTGCCACCTGGATTGACAAAGAGTACATCCAGCAGTTTATGTATGAGACTTTCGACACGCCCTTTTATCTCCAGCGCAGCATTGAGGTTCACTATTCGCCTTTCACCGCCGAGTGGCAGATCTCCGGCAAGAACGCCGTTTCCTACAATGACGTGGCGGCCTATACCACCTACGGCACAGACCGGGCCAATGCCTATAAAATTCTTGAAGATTCCCTCAACCTTCGGGATGTGCGTATCTATGACACCGTGGAGGACCCGGATGGCAAAGAGCGGCGCGTTCTAAACGCCAAAGCGACCACCCTGGCCGCACAAAAGCAGCAGGCCATACGGGAGGCATTTAAGGACTGGATTTGGAAAGACCCGGAGCGCCGCCAGGCGCTGGTGCGCCAGTATAACGAGGAAATGAACTCTACCCGTCCCCGCGAGTATGATGGCAGTCACATCACCTTCGGCGGCATGAACCCGTCTATCACCCTGCGGGAGCATCAGCTGGGAGCCATTGCCCATATCCTTTATGGCGGCAATACCCTGCTGGCCCATGAGGTGGGCGCGGGCAAAACTTTTGAAATGGTCGCCGCTGCGATGGAATCCAAGCGGCTGGGGCTGTGCCAGAAATCCCTGTTTGTCGTTCCAAATCACCTGACGGAGCAGTGGGCGTCTGAGTTCCTGCGGCTGTACCCTTCGGCCAACATCCTGGTGGCTACGAAAAGGGATTTTGAGACCCACCGGCGCAAGAAGTTCTGTGCCCGGATCGCCACCGGCGACTACGACGCTATCATCATGGGACACTCACAATTTGAGCGCATCCCCATCAGCCGGGAACGGCAGGAACGGCTTCTTCGGGAGCAGATTCAGGAAATCACTGATGGTATTGCCGAGGTGGAATCCAGCGGCGGAGAACGATTTACCGTCAAGCAGCTGGAACGAACCCGAAAATCCCTGGAGGCGCGCTTGGAAAAGCTGCAAGCTGAGGGGCGGAAGGACGATGTGGTTACTTTTGAACAGCTTGGCGTGGACCGGCTCTTTGTCGATGAAGCGCACAACTATAAAAACCTCTTTTTATACACGAAAATGCGCAACGTGGCGGGCCTCTCCACCACCGATGCGCAGAAATCCAGCGATATGTTCGCCAAGTGCCGCTACATGGACGAGATCACCGGTAGCCGGGGCGTTATCTTTGCCACTGGCACGCCGGTTTCCAACTCTATGACGGAGCTTTACACCATGCAGCGGTATCTCCAATATGACCGGCTGCAAGAACTGGGTATGACCCACTTTGACTGCTGGGCCAGCCGGTTCGGAGAAACGGTGACGGCGCTGGAACTGGCCCCGGAAGGGACGGGCTACCGGGCGCGGACCCGCTTCTCCAAGTTTTTCAATCTGCCGGAATTGATGAATCTGTTCAAGGAGATCGCGGATATTAAAACCGCCGACCAGCTGTACCTGCCCACGCCGGAGGTGGAATACCACAATGTCGTGGCGCAGCCTACCGAGCATCAGCAGGAAATGGTTCAGGCGCTGTCCGAACGGGCTTCTAAGGTACACGCAGGCAGCGTGGACCCTTCGGTTGACAATATGCTCAAAATCACATCGGATGGCCGCAAGCTGGGTCTGGACCAGCGGATCATCAGCCCGCTTTTACCGGACGAACCCGGCACAAAGGTCAACCAGTGTGTGGAGAACATCCTGCAGATCTGGCGGAACGGGGAGGCCGACAAGCTGACCCAGCTGGTATTCTGCGACATCTCCACGCCCCAGGCACGGCCCGCAAAAAAGGCAGCCAAGGCGCTGGACAATCCCACGCTCCATGCGCTGGAGCAGGCGATTCCGTTGGACGAGCCGGAACCGGCCTTCACTGTCTATGAGGACATCCGGCAAAAGCTCATCGCACAGGGGATGCCCGCGGAGCAGATCGCCTTCATTCATGAGGCCAACACCGAGGTGCGAAAGAAAGAGCTGTTCGCCAAAGTCCGTACCGGCCAGGTGCGCGTTTTGCTCGGCAGTACACAAAAGATGGGAGCCGGGACCAACGTGCAGGACCGGCTTGTGGCGCTGCATGACCTGGACTGCCCCTGGCGGCCCGGCGACCTGGCCCAGAGGAAAGGCAGAATTGAGCGTCAGGGCAATCAGAACCCGCTGGTTCATGTGTACCGCTACGTCACGGAAGGGACCTTCGATGCCTACCTCTGGCAGACCGTGGAGAACAAGCAGAAATTCATCAGCCAGATTATGACCAGCAAAAGTCCGGTGCGCTCCTGTGATGATGTGGACGAGACGGCGCTTTCCTTTGCGGAGATCAAAGCCCTGTGTGCCGGGGACCCGCGCATCAAGGAGCGTATGGACCTGGACGTGGAGGTATCCCGTCTGAAGCTCATGAAGGCCGACCACCAGAGCAAGCAGTACCGCTTGGAGGACCAGCTGCTGAAATACTTCCCGGAAGAAATCGAAAAGAACAAAGGCTTTATTGCGGGGCTGGAGGCCGATATGGCCACGCTGGCAGAACACCCTCACCCGGAGGACGGCTTCGCAGGCATAGAGGTCCGGGGCGATACTCTTACCGACAAGGAGAACGCCGGTGCCGCCCTGCTGGATGCCTGTAAGGAGGTCAAAAACTCCGAGCCGGTACAGATCGGCAGTTACCGGGGCTTTGCTATGTCGGTAACATTTGACGCTTTTCGGAAGGAGTATACGCTCCTGCTGAAAGGCCAGATGACCCACCGGGTAACGCTGGGGGCTGACCCACGGGGCAACCTGATCCGCATCGACAACGCCCTGGCGCAGATGCCCCAACGGCTGGAGGCGGTGAAAAACCAGCTGGATAACCTCTATCAGCAGCAGACAGCCGCCAAGGCTGAAGTGGGAAAACCCTTCCCCCAGGAGCAGGAACTGCGGGACAAATCCGCCCGGCTGGCGGAGCTGGATGTCCTGCTGAACATCGACGGCAGGGGCAGGCCGCCCCAGGCAACGGTGATGGCAAAGAGTGCGCGGCCCTCCGTGCTGGATGGGCTGCGCCGCCCGGTGCCGCCCCGGAACCCGGATAAGAAACCCAAACACCATGAACAGGAGGCGAGATGATATGAACAAAGATTTGAATACGGCCCTCTATGAGAAGATGGCTGCCGAGCAGGACAAATACCGGGACTGGCTGAAAAGCCAGCCCCCGGAGGAAATCCTGCATCATACCTATGAATATACCATTCGGGAAGATATTTTGATGGCGATGGAGGAATTGGAGCTGCCGGACGCGCAGGCAAAGGCGCTGCTGGCGTCTCCGTCCCCGCTGGCCGATGCCTACCGGGAATTTGAAAAGCGCGAGACCGGATACATGGATGTGGTCCGGGACAGCATCGAGAGCCGTGCCGAGGCCGCCCTGGATGCCCAGCGGGAACTGCCCGTCTACCGGCACTCCGCCGCCTACGCCCATGAGCATGGGGAGTTGGACCAGTATCGAACCTCCCAGCGGGCCAACATTGCCTGCAAGGAGGCCATTGAGACGGCCATTTCAGAAAACTACCAGGACAACCGGCTGGATGGAGCCGCTGTCAGCCAGGTGGCGGAGCAGTTTGGCTATGACCGGATGCTCTATGTGCTGGCCAACACGGTCCAGCAGAAGGAATGGGACGGGCGCTTCAGCCGGGCTAACAAGGCATGGGCCGGGACCGTTGAGGTGCCGCCCAACCCGGATTCTTTCGGCGGGGAGCGGAACCGGGAGTTTGTGGTGGACAGCCACCCCGGCTTGACCGATCTGTTCCTGACCCTGGCAAAGCGGGAATATCTGCTGACCCAGCCGCTGACGCCGGAGGACATCCAGGCAGAGGCGGGACGGCTGCTGCGGGAGCTTCAGGCGCAGGATACGCCCAACAGCCCCAACGCCACCCACTACATGGCGCAGTTCTCCGAGGATTTCATGCGGCGTGCCAACTCCAAAGACATGGATCAGGTCATGGCGGCGCTGCCGTTTCGTTCAATGGCCTTCTCCGGCCTGAACGACCGCAAGGGGCATTTTGTCCTGATTCCCAAGGACGAGGACCGCAGTAAAGAGCTGCGTCCGCCCCGCCGCTCAGTCCGCCGCCAGTTAAAGCAGGAGCCGCACCCTGCCGGAAAAAGTGCTGAAAAGAAAGCACCTGCCCGCAAAAAGAAGGAGCCGGAGCGATGAGCGCCCCCAACCGCAAACGGGAGGTACAGGTGAATTTCCGGGTGTCTCCCCAGGAGCTGGAGATGATCGAGCAGAAAATGGCCCAGCTTGGCACATCCAACCGGGAAGCCTATCTGCGCAAGATGGCCCTGGACGGCTATGTGGTGAAGCTGGAACTGCCGGAGTTAAAGGAACTGGTCTCCCTGATGCGCTATTCCAGCAACAACTTAAACCAGCTGACCCGCCGTGTGCATGAGACCGGGCGCATTTATGACGCTGACCTGGAGGATATATCCCAGCGGCAGGAACAGCTCTGGGCGGGGGTAAGGGAGATACTGACCCGGCTGGCAAAGCTCTCATGACAGGGACATACGCCCCATCTGCGGAGGGAGGAACGGCGTTCTTTTCGCCGCGCCTCCCTCCGCTTTTTCTTTTTGCCCGTATCCTTGCGATTTGTGTTCGCTTGCATGATAATAGATTCCAGAAAAGAGACTGCCGCAAAGGAGTGAGAAATCCATGCAGACCTTTGAGAAGGTGTTAGAGATCTTCCGGGATTACCTGGACCGTGACCTGGAGGAAGAAGTGTTGCAATGCAGGCGGGGCTATCTCCGGGTGACATGGAACGGGGATTCACCCTACTGCGTAGATGGCGTCCTTTGCCGGACGCCGGAGGAACTGTTCGATCTGTTGCTGGAAGATTGCCTTGGATTTGAGGAAATTCAGCTCACCGGCGGCCGCCGCGATCCGAACCGAGGCGATGAGGCCGCACTGGAGCAGCTGCGCCAGAGCTATCTGGCCCAATACCGAAAGGGGGAGCCGAAATGAAGGGAATTTTATTTTTACTGAAGCTGTTGTTGAAGATTGTTGCCGCGCCGGTGATTTTGGTGCTGACCCTGTTTGTCTGGCTCTGCGCCGGTCTGGTCTATATCTCCAGTCTGGTTCTGGGGCTTGTCAGTATGGTGCTGGGCCTGCTGGGCGTGGCGGTGCTGATTACCTACTCGCCACAGAACGGACTTATCCTGCTTGTACTGGCGTTTCTGGTCAGTCCCTATGGACTGCCTCTGGCAGCCATCTGGCTGTTAGGAAAAGTGCAGGATTTGAAGTTTGTAATTCAAGATTTGATTTATGGCTGATTTTTCAGCAAGGCCGTGATATGATGGTATGGAAAGCGGGGGAAAGATAAGAATGAATGATAAGGAACTGATCGGTAAGATACACTCCGCCATATATCACCAGTGCCAACGCCGTGGCTATGCGGCTCCAGTGGATGTAATGATGGAGATCGGCGTCCTGCAAAAGCAGAAATATGAGGACTGGCGCTTCGGGCGTGTGGACTACCTGGAACGGGTCTGTACGGTGAATCTGCGCAAGCTCTCTTTTATCATGCACCAGATGCGGGTTTACGCCCAAAAGACTGGATTGAAGCCATCTTTCTGTTATTACAAACGATGGGGCGTGAAAAAGAAAAACGGACAGGGGCATAAACCGGTGATCCCACTTCGGTTCAGTAAAAGCGGAGACCCGGAGATTGAGAGGCGGTACGCCACGCACTTTGTGGACACAAAACAGGTGGAACGCCTGAAGGAACGGCAAAATACGGAAAAGCCAGATTAGTAAGGACAGCTGCTGTGGCTGTCCTTATTTTTCTCTGGAGACAACAACGGCTGCCGAGGACCTCAATTTCCTCGACAGCCTATTTTTTGAAACGGACAATATCGTTCGGTGTGCATCCGATGATGTCACACAACTTCTCCATTGTGAGCAATGTAATGTTTTTGTTCTTCTTCAACGAATCAAGCGTTTTATTGTCGATCCCGTTTTGCAGAAGATAATATTGCGTGATATTCCGCTCCCTCATCGTTTCCCAAAGCGGGCTGAAATCAATCAAACAGTCCACCACCTTTTTCCCAGATTTTCTATGTAAATTATAGGGTGGCTGACCTGAAATCAGTATTGTGGATATATCCACAATAACGTATAATATCATTGTACGCAGAAAAGCTGCTCCTTATCCCCTCGCTTGTCATACCAAGTGCCGGACAGCTTTTATAGCCTGCTGCAGAAGGAAAATGTCTATGAGGATTGAAAAAAGGTTTTATGATCTGGCGAAAGCGCAATGGGACGAGATTGAAAAGGAAGTTCGTCAGGAGGAAGAAAGCCGTACAGAAGCGGAACGAGAAATCGAGAAGTTAAAAACCAAGAAAGAATTGCAGGAAATCTATCGGAAGGGAGAAGAATACGCAAGCAAATGGAAACGGCTCCCCGATGAGAAACAGATACAACTCTTTCATAGAATCACGAAGCAAGCTCTGTGGATGGCGGAATCTATCAGCTGCAATATCACCGTGGAGGAAAAGGAAAACTCCCTGGGGAAAATCATTCTGGAATCAGGGTGCTTTGTCCTTCCCTCATTAGGGAACCGAGCAATCCATAAGGTGTTTTCTAATCTGTTTTTAGCGGCAAACGATGCTTGTGTGGATATATCATCCGCCGGTCTTTGCAAAATAGAGTTCTACTTCTGGCTCTATCAGGAAGTACCGGCCAATAAGACTACATAAGAAACAAGCACAAATTTACAGACAGCCGAAAATGGCTGTCTTTTTTTGAAGGGAGGTTCATAATCATGGCTACGACGCGCATCATGCCGCTGCACGTCGGCAAAGGCCGCACAGAGAGCCGTGCCATCAGCGACATCATTGACTATGTGGCTAACCCGCAAAAGACAGACGGCGGCAAGCTCATCACCGGCTTTGCCTGCGACAGCCGGACCGCTGACGCTGAGTTCCTGTTGGCCAAACGCCAGTACATCGCCGCCACTGGCCGGGTTCGGGGGAAGGATGATGTGATTTCCTATCATGTGCGGCAGTCCTTCGTGCCGGGCGAGATTACCCCGGAAGAAGCGAACCGGCTGGGCGTTGAATTTGCCAAGCGGTTCACCAAGGGCAAACACGCCTTTGTGGTCTGTACTCACATCGACAAAGCCCACGTCCACAATCATATAATATGGAGTGCTGTCACTTTGGACTGTGACCGGAAGTTCCGCAACTTTTGGGGCAGCACAAAGGCCGTCCGGCGGCTGAGCGATACCATCTGCATCGAGAATGGATTGTCTATCATTGAGAATCCAAAACCTCACGGGAAAAGCTACAACAAGTGGCTGGGCGATCAGGCGAAGCCCTCCCATCGGGAGCAGCTGCGTATGGCTATCGACCAGGCGCTGGCGCAGAAACCCGCCGACCTGGATGCGCTGTTTCTGCTGCTTCGTGATGATGGATGCGAGGTATCAAAGCGTGGAAAATCTTACCGGCTAAAGCTGCCCGGCTGGGACAAAGTGGCCCGGCTGGACAGCCTGGGTGAAGGCTACACTTTGGACGATCTGCTGGCGGTCCTCTCCGGTCAGAAAGAGCATACGCCTCGGAAGAAATCCGCTGTGCAAGCCGCCCCACCGAAGGTCAATCTGTTGGTAGACATCCAGACAAAACTCCAGGCCGGGAAAGGTGCCGGATATGCCCGCTGGGCCAAGGTGTTCAACCTGAAACAGATGGCGCAGACCATGAATTTTCTGACCGAGCATAACCTTCTGGACTATGCTGTGCTGGAGGAAAAAGCGGAGGCAGCAACAGCACGCCACAACGAGCTGTCTGCCCAAATCAAGGCAGCGGAAAAGCGCATGGCGGAGATTGCCGTACTGCGTACCCACATCGTAAACTATGCCAAGACCCGTGAGACCTATGTGGCCTATCGGAAAGCAGGTTACTCAAAGAAATTTCGTGAAGAACATGAGGCGGACATTCTGCTCCATCAGGCCGCCAAAAACGCCTTTGATGATCTGGGCGTTAAGAAGCTACCTACCGTCAAAAGTCTGCAAGCGGAATACGCCCAGCTGTTGGAAGAAAAGAAAAAAGCCTACGGCGAATACCGGAAGGTCCGTGAGGAAATGCGGGAGCTTTTGACGGCTAAGGCGAATGTGGATCGTATTCTAAATATGGAGGCGGAACATGATGCCGAAAAGGAAAAAGACCACGATCAGCGATAAGCTGGTCATGGTCAAAAGCGTTCGTAGAACGCGCAGCCGCAGAATGAAATTCTGCGTTCAAAGGGGGCTTGGGGGTATCCCTCAACAAGCAGCGCCAGGGAGCCGTGGCTATCCTGGGGCATTGCTTGCCAGTCACCCCTGTACTTGTTTTACGGCTGCTTAAAATGTGGTGAATAAGTCCGTATTTATGTGCGATTTATAGTGCTTACCAATTTTGTCCGTGACCATCGCTCATAGAACAAGGGCTTGTGCAGGGCCATACGAATCCCGGCAAAGAATAGCCAGAACAAATACCCACCGATCAGTAACCCATGCAGTACGAGTGATGCTAAACTGTCCAGATGCAATACATCCATCAGAATAAATAGTAGCCGGTTCAAGTAATATGGTGCTCCGACCAGACCTGCAATCAGCAGGCCATAGCGCAGGAAATATTGATACCAATGTGCCGCATCGCCATTCTTTTGCATGATTTTCATGCGGGTCAGCCGTTTGCCGGGCGTCTGACCGTGGAGCAAAATGGGCAGCAGCCCAAAGTAGGCAATAAATAGAACTGGAATCCATTGAATGGAGAGAGTGATTCCAAACGAGACCACAACTACGGCCAGAATACCTGATGCAAAGGTCAGGCAAGCCATATCGGCCAGAAATGAGAAAACACGCCGCGTAAAGGAGATGGATGCACCCCGCCGGAAACTGACGGTATCCAATTCTTGTCGGGTAGGCAGCAAACGGCTCACTGGACCGGCCAAGGCAAATCCAATCATGCTGCCCGCAGTGTTGACAATCAGGTCGTCTACGTCAAACAGGCGGTAGCTGCCTGGATAGACAAAATACAGGCCGCTGAGTTGGGTCAGCTCGAAAAACAGAGAGAGCAAAAAAGATAGTCTCAAAGTTTTGCGCCAATTATAGCAGAAGTAGTAACGCAGATAGACACCGAAAGGCATTGTCATAAATAGATTGAACACGGTGGTCCAAAAGGCACTGCCGGTGAAAATGCTAAGCAAACTTACAGGCTGTCCAGGCTGGATCTGCGCTTGTTTGGCTATATCCGAAACGAAAGAAAAAGGGACAAGCTGTGCTTTATGTCCATGCAGCGTAGCAGCTTTCTCCGGCGTAGGTAATGGAAGAATGACCAGGCAGTAAACGCAGAGAAGATATAGGATAAAGCTGTACACAATCAGCACTCGTAAACTGAGAACTGACCCATATTTGTGATAGCTCCATGCGATGTATGGCACCGTGAACAGAATCACGATTACCGGAAAGATGAACATGGCTTGTTGTAATGCTTCTAAATATTGGCTCATCCATTTTTCCTTCCTGCTCTTTTAGCAATTTGTCCTCATGTTGGACTTATCCGAAAGGACAAGGTCGTTTGGCATCCCTGATTGGAAGTACCCTCTATTTTTATGGAACCACCATGTGCCTCAACGATTTGGCGCACAAGCAAAAGCCCTAACCCATGCCGCAAATCAAGTCGTTCATCGGTACTTTCCATATAGTGCGGCTTTTCCTCTAATTCTTGTAACTTTTCAGGGGTAAGCCCCACTCCATTATCAGCAACAGTTAAAGTAAGCGTTTCTCCGGTGTTTTTAAGGGAAAGCAGGATTTTGCAACCTTGCGGATTATGTTTGATACTGTTTTGGACAAGGTTGTTGATCGCCCGTGAAATCAAGCGTGCATCACATTCCATCATGGCATTTTCTGCCTCTGGTGCAATATCAATTTCAATCGTATAGGCATCAGAAATCCCGGAGTTGAGCAATTCGGCTGTATATGAACGAATGAGTTTGGACAGGCGTATCTGTTCTTTGTGAAGCGGCTGCATTTCGTATTCCAGTTGGGACACTAAATTCAAATCCTGCACGAGTTCTTTGATTTTGACGCTTTGCTTTCGCACGATTTCGGCTTGCTCTCTAACCGCATCACTGGTTGCTTCATTTGTAGCAATTCGACCAGCATATCCCATAATCATAGAAAGTGGTGTACGGATGTCATGGGAGACGCCACTGATCCAGTTGGCGCGGGCTTCGTTCTGCCTGCTTATTATCTGAGATGCTTTATTTACACTGCCTGCAATTTCGGATAGCTCTCCGTCAATATGGAGCGAAGCGGGTTTTCCATCTGCCAATGTTTCAATGGCTTCTACAATTGGCTCTGTATTCTGGATGATCCTGCGTTTTGAAAAGTAATAGGCCAAAAAGAGGCATAACACATCCATGCCTAACATCCCCGTAACATAGAGAGGAATTTTTTGAATTGCCTCAATGGAATAGTAGTTGCTGGTGAGCTTCATGTAGCTATTCTTTGGATACCCCAAAACTAACAATCCCTCATCCGTATTCCAGACAAAAACAGGATAATCTTCCAGGTAGCCTTTTGAAAATAACGCCACATCCTGGATGTTGTAATTTTGCGGCACTTCTTCTGGCACATCGAGCGTCCAAAAGCATTCGCCCGTTGGTGTCAGATACATGGCCCAAATATTGTACTGGCGCAATTTCTGTACCGCGTTATCGGGCAAGCCCTCAGTGGTTACCGCAGCAGAGGTCATCTCAAGCATAGCGCGTGGAGACGATTCTCCATAATCTTCTGAAACCGTGTGATAAAAGGTCGCACCAAACAGAATGATATTGACAATCACCAGTATCAGGAGAAACGCAGCGAAAGACGCCAAATGCTTTGAAATATAGGTTCCAAAAGATTTCATGGCGTCACTTCCTTGTGTTCAGTTTATAGCCCAGACCCTTGATCGTAATTAAAGAAACCGGCCTTGATGGATCGGTTTCAATTTTTTCCCGAATACGACGTACATGGGCGTTCAGGCTGTTTTCATAGCCAAAAGGGTTGTCACCCCATAACGCTTCACAAAGAGCGTCAACCGTGACGATCTTTCCCTCATTGCGGGCCAGCGTTTCCAACAGGGTATGCTCTTTTGCAGTCAATGGGATAACCTCGCCGCCTTTGTTGACCTCTGCCCGGCTAAAATCAATCGTACATCCATCCAGGACAACCAGCGGGCTGTCCTCTTTATAAGTGCGGCGTAAGACTGCATAAACGCGCAGCAAAAGTTCCTGCGGCATAAACGGTTTTGAAATGTAATCATCCGCACCAAGGCCAAGACCGGCCAGCTTGTCTGCGGCTTCGTCTTTTGCTGTCAAAAAGATTACCGGCACATCTGTAAATGTACGGAGCTGCTCCATCAGGGAAAAACCGTCTCCATCTGGCAGCATGACATCCAATATCATCAAATCAGGTTTTTCCCGTTTTGCCACCATGACAGCTTCTTTCACGGATGCGGCAGTAAGGACAGTTTCAAAACCGGCATCTTTCAATATATCGGTTACCATCTTCAGCAAATCCGGCTCGTCATCTACAAGCAGGAGCTTTTTTCGATGCAGAAAAGAGTTATCCATAGTGTCACCTCCTGAAATGATTATAGCACAGAGAGACCCGTCTGCGGTGGGTATCCCGAAAAAGTAAGGTAAAAGTAAGGACGCGAGAATGTAGAAGTCAGGTTGGTGTTTTATGATGGAGTCAATGAAAGGGGATGTTCTTATGGATTACATTATCACTACGGAACAGTTGACAAAGAAATACAAAAACTTCACTTCAGTCAACCATGTTTCGCTTCATATCCGCAAAGGCAGTATTTATGGCTTTCTCGGCCCGAACGGCGCAGGCAAGTCCACCACAATGAAAATGCTGCTGGGCTTGACCGCTCCCACAAAAGGCCGCTTTACCATTGATGGCAAGCAGTTCCCGGCGGATCGTATTGCGATTTTGAAGGAGGTCGGCTCGTTCATTGAGTCCCCTTCGTTTTATGCGAACCTGACCGGCCGGGAAAATCTCGATATTATCCGCAGGATTTTGGGACTGCCGAAAAGCGCCGTGGATGACGCACTGGACCTTGTCGGCCTGACGGAATTTGGTGATCGGCTGGCCAAAAAATATTCGCTGGGAATGAAACAGCGTCTTGGCCTCGCAGGTGCGTTGCTGGGCAGGCCCCCCATCCTGATTCTGGATGAGCCGACAAACGGACTTGACCCTTCCGGCATCCATGAAATTCGCAATCTGGTCAAGTCTCTGCCGGATCTGTACGACTGCACCATCCTGATCTCGTCCCACATGCTGTCCGAGATTGAACTGATCGCAGATGACATTGGCATTCTCAATCATGGCCGGCTTCTGTTTGAAGGAAGTCTGGATGAGCTTCGCCAAAGTGCTTTACGGGCCGGTTTCGCGGCGGACAATCTGGAGGATATGTTCCTCTCGATGGTGGAGAAAGATAACGCAGCCAGAAAGCAGAGGGCACAGCTATGAATGTACTGTCAATCGAACTTCGGAAAGAAAAGCGGACCGGCGTCATTCCTGTGTTGCTGGCCGTTGGAGTGTTAGGAGCCGCATACGCATTTGTTAATTTCCTCGTGCGGAAAGACACGCTTCTTAATTTGCCGCTGGCCCCGATGGATGTTCTTCTGACCCAGCTTTACGGTGTGATTATGATTCTGAACCTGTTCGGCATCGTGGTCGCCACCTGCATGGTCTACAACATGGAGTTTAAGGGCAGCGCCATCAAGAAGATGTATATGCTCCCCATGAGTGTTCCGGCCATGTATCTGTGCAAATTCCTGATTCTGACGGTCATGTTCTTGGTTGCAATCGTACTGCAAAATTTAGCACTTATGCAGATCGGCATGACAGATTTGCCGGAAGGAGCATTTGAGATGGGAACACTGGTGCGCTTTGCCGGATATTCTTTCCTCACCTCCATGCCGGTGTTGTCGTTTATGTTGCTGATTTCTTCGCGCTTTGAAAATATGTGGATACCTCTCGGTGTAGGGGTCGCAGGATTTTTAAGCGGTATGGCGCTGGCCAGTTCAAATCTTGCCATCCTGATGGTTCATCCTTTTGTGCTTATGCTGAAACCGGCAGTTGCCATGAGCGCCCAGCCCGATATGACTGTGAGCGCGGTATCTCTGATAGAGACCATTTTATTCCTTGCTATTGCACTGTGGCTGGCGAAAAGCAAACGCTATGAGTAAGGAGGGATTATAGAAATGAGTTTTTTGGAACTGCTCAAAATTGAGTTTATGAAGGTGAAACGCTCAAAGATCGTACCGCTGATCTTTATCGCGCCGCTGTTGGTGGTTGCCTCCGGGGTTGCAAGCCTGAGCCGCTATTTCACCCCGGAATATACAAATGCTTGGCCTGCCATGTTCATTCAGAGCGCACTGGTTTATGCGTATTACCTGTTGCCGTTCAGTATGATTGTTGTCTGTGTGATGATTGCGGGCCGGGAAACCGGTAACAATGGCATCTTAAAAATGCTGGCGTTGCCGGTCAGCCGATACGCGCTTTCGATTGCCAAGTTCTGTGTGCTGGCATTTTACCTGTTCATGGAAATGGTGGTGTTTCTTGCAGTGTTTGTAATTGCGGGATTGATTGCGACACAGACGATGGGAGTAACAGAAACCTTGCCGATCCTGTATCTACTGAAATGGTGCCTGGGGCTGTTTCTGACAATGCTGCCGTGTATTGCGGCTATGTGGGCAATCACGGTTCTGTTTGAAAAGCCGCTTCTTTCCGTTGGGTTGAATTTGCTGCTTGTAATTCCCGGTATCTTGGTTGCGAATACGCCGCTGTGGATTGTTTATCCGTACTGTTACAGTGGCTATCTCGTTTCCTGCTCTCTCCATGACTTTACAGCAGAAACCTCCGATGCCGCTTTTTCGCTGTTTCCGTTCCTGCCATGTGCGATCATAGTGTTCGGTCTGCTTTTTGCACTGGCTGTCACCCGCTTTGGAAAAAAAGAAATGAGGTAAGTCTATGGAAAAGAAAAAACTTCAATCAATCAGTATCGCTGCGCTCATTGTGAGCATCCTGCCGCTGGCAGCCCTTGTCCCGTCCTTTCTGCACCTCTCGCTGTCGGACGGCATCCGAACTGTTTGGGCCGGAGCCAATATCGTCTTTGTCCTGCTGGGCCTGATTCTTTCGGTAGTTTGTGTGCGGAACAGGGAAAGCCGCAGCGTTATCAATATCGTATCAACAGCAGTCAGTGCTTTTTGGTTGTTGCTGATGGTAGGAATTGTCGCACTCGCTTTGTTCCTTTCTTTCGTTCAGTGAGGAAATGGTTATGCGTAAAATCGGAAAAATCTTTGGATGTTGTCTGATTGCTGTTACTTTGCTGGCCTGTACTGCATGCTCTGGCCTCGATAGGTTAAGCGAAAATCTAAAGGACGGAGCAGAGCAACTCGGTGACGATGTGGTGATCGGGAAAAGCAACGCGCTCATAACGCCTTATCAGTCCTTCGAGGGCAGCCGTACTTCGGACAGCGATGCTTTTCAAGCTACTTATGACGCTTCTGTAATGTGCTTCGATGGACAGGATATTTTGGTAGCAGATACCGACCTCAAAGAAAATGAGTGCCGGGAAATCACCATCCAGTATAGTTTTGATGTTCAATCTGGGAACTGCCAGCTCATCTATATTTCCCCTGAATTAGAGGAAAAAGTGCTTGCTGAATCCGGCAACGGGAGCGTTACCGTTCAACTTCAAGCAGGAGCTAACTATATCGGTATCAGCGGAACCGACTATTCAGGCTCTATTCAGATCGCAATAGAATAAGGGTAAACAATGTCTCTGCCGGGCGACGGCAAAAGAAAAAAAGCCGTCGTTCAGCAGGCAATTATCATGCCTTAAACACACTTACGGCGGCTTTGACAAAATCAAGGCCGCCGTTCTTATGCCTTCGACAAAGGAGTGACGCCTATACGCTGACACGGCGGCTTTAGGAGGGAGCCGCCGTGAAGCAAATACCGTTTCGACATAATCCGGCAGGAATTTACCTGCCAAAAAAAGCCTGACCGTCAATCGGCCACCATCTGCTTATGAACAGGCACTATCGTGGCTGGTTCAGAAGCACTATCAAACCCCTTTCAAAAGCGCCAGCCGCCGTTCTTCGGATGCTGGCGCTTTTGCTTGTCGTTTTTTCGGGAATTTTCCCGAACGGTGTCGCCCACCGCCTTCGTTTCGCTTCACCCGTCAACCAGTGAATCGAAATGGAGGTACATAATGCAGAAGATCAATCTTCGGGATCTGTATCCCGATGTATATAAAACCGATGTCTTTGTGGATGTGGCCGAGGAAGTGCTGGCTACGATCCGGGGCCAGCAGCAGAACGATGCAGCCTATGAGCGCCGAAAGTTCCGGCACAAGGCCCATTACTCTCTGAACCGGGAGGACGGCATTGAAAACGATGCTCTCACCCGACCGCTCACCCCGGAGGAAGTCCTGGAGCAGAAGCAGCTGCGGGAAGAAGTGTATGCTGCGCTGATGAAGCTGCCCGCCATCCAGGCCCGGCGTATCTATGCCCGGTTTTACCTGGGCATGACGGTGGCCGAGATTGCTCGGATCGAGGGCGCTGACCGCCGCCGTGTGTGGGAGAGCATCCGGCGCGGGCTGAAGAAGCTGGCGCGTCTGCTGGACACGGCCCGATAACCTGACCGCTGTATAACGGCAAAAAAGTAGCCGGTGGGGGATTTTTATTCCTCCACCGGCTTACTTATCCTCTAAATGTTCATTTGGGTCAACCCCGGCCGTCTGCACCATCTCTTTCAGCTCATCAGCCAACGCACGGGTCGAGTTTAATAGCACTTTTCTGGCAGCCGGAGGACACGAAAGGTAGAGCTGCCGCATATCGTTGGCGGCTTGCTCATCTTCTGGCAGATCGAGATTTATCAGGGAATCCAAGGACAAATTCAAAACTTTGCAAAAAGCACGCAGAACCTCAAAAGAAGGGTTCTTCACCCCTCTTTCGCAGCCTTGAACGTGCTTCAGAGAAACGTGGCTCAGATCTGCGAGTCCCTGTTGTGTCAGTCCTTTTTCCTTACGCGCTTTTTGTATCCTTCGTCCCAACTCTTTTATCAGTTCCATAGGCACTATCGTCTCCTTAATAATATTTTATCGTGCCCATTTCTTTGCAGGAAGAACCTTATAAAAGGTGTTTCATGGTACGATAGTACCTATTTTATTGTGCTTACTATGCGCTTGCCTCTCACGCAGCTCCTGTGGGTCGGCAAGGCAAAAATTTTTTTCAAACAAATCCCATTACAGACAGGACAAACCGCCTGTTTTTGTCATGGTTATCAAGAAGGAGTTTTTTCTTTCGTTGTTCTTTGATAACTGAATACACGGCAGAACAGGTACATAACCCGCGTATGAGCGAGTGCAGGACGCCGCGAAGATGGAGCAGCCAGGAGGTGATGGACAAGCTGTTTCGGAGCGATCAACGACCCTGTGACCCGGATGGTGGCAGATCCGGCGCGATGACAGCGCGGGGGCTTAAAGATACTTCCTCACGGCCCGCCAAAGACTTGGGGGGAACCCTGCGGCGCACGCTACGAACGACGCTGCGGAGTTATGACAGCCGCGCCAGCGGCGGCCTGTTCTGTCCCCGGCGTCAGGGATGCGTGGCAAATGTGGCGTAAAAATCAAAGGCAATTATATAGCCGCACCAGTGGTCTGCTTTTACGAACAGTTGGCCAACCATTGGTGCGGCTATTCTATCTATCATTTATGACATTCTCCGACTGAGGAGGTGTTCCACATGAGTATGTCATTGTCGCAAAAAGACGCTTACACGATGATTTTCAAGGAATATCCTGACGTTGTAAGCGTCACCCAAATGAGCAAAATGTTAGGAATCAGCGAAAAATCCGCCTATCAGCTTCTGAAGAAAAACTGCATTGAACACTTCAAGGTGGGCCGGACCTATAAGATTCCTAAATTACATATTTTCAATTACCTGCACGTTATCGGACGAAGTTAATCCGTATCCTTGCCGCATTCTTCCGCAACTGCTACGATATAAGTGTCAACAGCGGGTGAATACAGCTACTGCTTGGAAGGAGGAAAACAATGGTAGCAGGACACCTGAGAGAACAAAATGGTTACTATCAAATGATCTTGAGCTGGAAGGGCAAGGACGGAAAACGTAAAGGCAAATCCATCAGCACCGGGCTGCCTGTCAAGGGTAATAAGAAGCGGGCGGAGGCAATGCTGCTCAAAACACGCAAGGAATTTAACCCGGACAACCTTATGGAAAATGCGGATATGCTTTTCACGGACTTCCTCTCCAAATGGCTCAAAGACAAGGCTGTGACGCTTGGCACCAGCACCTATGCTGAATATGCCTACGACATCAAAAATTACATCGTGCCTTATTTTCAGGAGCATCCGATAGCCCTCTTAAAAATGACGGCAAGAGATTTAGAAAATTTCTACCGTCATGAGCGCCAGCAGAACGAAGCGACTGCAAATGAGCTGCTGATGTACCATGAGGTCATCGTTACGGCCTTTCAATATGCGGTCGATCTGGAATGGGTCAAAGAAAACATCATGGCGCAGGTCAATCCCTGCGCGGATGAAGCCCCGATTCTGTTTACGGATTTTTTGCTGGAATGGCTGGATATGATGAAGAACAGCGTGGAAGTCACAACGTATGCTTCCTACTGCACATCCATCAAAAGCAGCATCATCCCGTATTTCCAGGACAAAAAGCTCACGCTTCAGGACCTGGAAAAGCACCCGAAGTACATTCAGGAATACTATCAGCAAGAACTGAACGCAGGGCTGTCCGCGAATACAGTCATCCATCGTCACGCGAACATTCGCAAATGCCTGCAATATGCTTTCCAAATCGGCCTGATTAAGTCCAATCCTGCCGACCGCGTGGAACGGCCCAGAAAGGCCAAATACGTCGCTACTATCTACAATCAGGAGGAGCTTGAAACTCTTTTCCATGTGGTGCGCGGCGATCCGATTGAACTGGCTGTTATTCTCGCCGCATTTTATGGCCTGCGCCGCAGCGAGGTTGTTGGGCTGAAATGGGACGCCATCGACTTTGAGAAAAAGACGTTTACAATCAAGCACACGGTTACACAGGTCACGGTGGACGGCAAGGAAGTCACGATCCAGAAAGACCGGACCAAGACGAAATCCAGCTATCGCACGCTGCCGCTGGTCCCACCCTTTGAGGAATTGCTGCACCGGCTCAGACAGGAGCAGCTGGTCAATCAGAAGGTGTGCGGAACAGCCTATTGCCAGAAGTACCTTGATTACATCTATGTCAATGCGATGGGCGAGCTTGTGAAGCCCAATTTTATCACCCAGCATTTTGAAATCACGCTGAAAAATAACGGCTTGAAAAAAATACGTTTCCACGACCTTCGTCACAGCTGCGCCAGCCTGCTTTACGCAAATGGCGTCAGCTTGAAGGAAATCCAGGAATGGCTGGGGCACAGCGATATTGGGACAACTTCCAACATTTACACCCATCTGGATTACAGCAGCAAGGTTTCTTCTGCGAATGCGATCCTGGCGTTCTACCCGGAGAACACTGGAGTACAGACCATTGGGCAATAAAAAGCCCTGAACCGTGAAGCTCAGGGCTGAAAATTCTGGTGCCGGTGGTGGGACTCGAACCCACACGGATTTCTCCACACGATTTTGAGTCGCGGTCGTCTGCCAATTCCGACACACCGGCATTTATATTTTAATTTCCCTTGTATCCCGCACATCTCAGATTTTGGAGGGATGTGCGGGAGGGATATTAAAACCAAATGAATTTATGAAGTTGTGAAAGAGCCGATTTATCAAGGGTTTTGCCAGGGCACCCAACATTCTACGAAGTAGATTTTGAGTCCTCCTCGTCTACCATTCCAACACACCGGCAGAAACGAGTCCGGGAAAACCCGGATAGCTTTTATAGAATAACATATCCGGCGGAAAAATGCAAGAGAAATGTTTTGCAAAAGAACGGGAGAAATTGCTTGACATCTATGTACTTCCGGGGCATAATAGAGATGGTTACATAATACATTTACTGTCTGTGTTATGGCAGAGATGGGGGCGGAAGGATGAAAACCAGAAAACGGCTTGGCGTCCTGCTTGGGCTGGGGGGCCTGGTGCTGGCAGCGGCTGCGGTGATCGGCGGGCTGCTGATCGCGCGAAACTATGTGTTCCTGGACGGAAGACCCTACAGTGTTCAATCGGAAACACTGGACCTTTCCGGTATGCAGAACCCGGAGCTGGAGAAGCTCACCCGGTTCCCGCAGCTGAAAAGTGTAGATCTGTGCGATACCCATATTACACTGGAGGAGCATAGCCATCTGGCGGCGGCGCTTCCGGAATGCAGCATATCCTGGCAGGTGCCCTTCCATGGGGAATACCTGGAGCTGGATACCCAGTCTGTTTCCATAACAACGGTCCTTCCGGAGGATGCGGAGGCGCTGGCCCAGCTGCCGGCTCTGGAAACGGTGGACTGCACCGGGTGCGAGGATCTGGAGATGCTGGCCCGGCTAAGAAAGGGCCTGCCGGAATGTGAGGTCCTCTATACCCTTTGCCTGGACGGCCAGACCCTTGACCAGGATACGAAGGAGCTCCGGCTGGAGCATGTGGACCTTCCGGCGCTGCGCCGGGCCTTGCCCTGCCTGCCCGGGGTGGAGCGGCTTACGGCAGTGGACTGGACGCCGGAGCCGGAGAGCGTGGATTCTCTGCGGAAGGAATTTCCCGGGATCGGGCTGTTTTTTGAGTGGGACGACCGGCTGCTGTCCCTGGATGAGGAGACAACGGCGCTGGATCTGAATGGCTGGCCCCTGACGGCTGCGGCTGCGGAAGGGCTCCTGGGCTGCTTTCCAAAGCTGGAGCAGGCCAAAATGCTCGATACCGGCTTGACGGATGAAGAGCTGTTTGCCCTGTGCGATGCCTTCCCCAATTGTGAGCTCCTGTGGGAGGCCCCCTTCGGCCCCGTCCGGGCGCTGACGGATGTGGAGGAGATAGACATCTCCGATTATCCCGTGGAAGATCCTGCATGGGTCGAGTCCCTGCTGCCCTATTTTCCCAGGCTGCAAAAGGTGGTCATGTGCCGCTGCGGGCTGGACAATGAGACCATGGACGCGCTGAACCGTCGGCATGTGGATGTGAATTTCGTGTGGGAGGTCAGCGTCGGGGTGGTAAAGGTCCGAACGGACACCGATTATTTTGCGCCGGTGGTCACGGGCAAGCACGTCTATGAGGGAGAGATGGACAATCTGAAATACTGCCCGGATATCATTGCGGTGGACGTGGGCCATATGGGTCTGAAGACCTGCGATTGGGCAAGATACATGCCCAAGCTGCAATATCTGATCATTGCGGACAGCGGCATTTCGGACATTTCCGCCCTGGCGGAGTGCAAGGAGCTCATCTTCCTGGAGATGTTCCTGACCCCTGTAAAGGACTACAGCCCGCTGCTGAGCTGCAAAAAGCTGGAGGACCTGAATATGTGCTATACCTATGGCGACCCGGAGCCCATCAGCAAAATGACCTGGCTGAAGCGGCTGTGGTGGACGAAGATCCCCTACACCTATCGGGATATGGCGCAGTACCTGCCGGATACTCAGGTGGTGCTGGACTCCGGCTCCTCCACCGGCTATGGCTGGCGGGACGGCGCTCACTACAAGGAGCAGCGGGATATTCTGGGAATGTCCTATCTGGTGGGCTGAGAAGGTGCGAAACGGGCTTCCACTTTTTTCCTGCAATTAAGAAAACGTTAATAGTTTTCGGGACTTCCGTGCTTGACAGTCTGCGAAAGAACGGGTATAATAGGTTACAGAAAGTTACATTTTAGCAAAGATTTGGTTTTATGTATACCGGTCTTGCCGAAATCGGGAGGTATATCCATGAAAAAAAGCGTCTACATAGCCATTGTCTCCGTTCTGGCAGTGGCATTGCTGGGCAGCGCCATCTATCTGTTCAGCTACTTCTGGCAGGGAAAGAAATCCGAGGATGCCTACGACAAGCTGCGCAACGACGTGACGGCTTCCACCGGAGAGGCCCCCACCACCACCGCGCCCGAGACGACGAATCCCGGTGAGACTACGGAATTCATCCCAGACCCCAATGAGACCGCGCCGGAGGAGACCTTCCCCCTGAACGTGGACTATCAGGGCTTCTATGACAAGAACAAAAACGATGATTTTGTGGGCTGGCTGCGCATTGAGGGCACCAAGCTGGATTACCCGGTGATGCAGTCCTCCGCGGACAATGCCAACTACTACCTCTACCGGGACTACAATGGCGCCAACAGCAGCCGCGGCAGCATCTATGCCCGGGAGGAGTGCGACATCTTCACTCCCAGCGACAATATCACCATGTACGGCCACAATATGAAGGACGGCTCCATGTTTGCTGCCCTGAATGCCTATGTCAACAAGTCCGCATTCGACAATAACCCGCTGATCTTCTTCGATACCTTCAATCACAAGACCGGAGAGGTTGGCTACCATGTGTACAAGATCTTCGCCGTCTTCAAGACCACGGCCAACCTGGGCGAGGGCTTTACCTACCAGAAGTTTGAGAATGCGGCCAATCAGGAGGAGTTCGACAAGTTCGTCTCCACCTGCAAGAGCATGAGCTTCTACGATACCGGCGTGACCCCGCAGTATGGCGACAAGATGATCTGCCTGTCCACCTGCGAATACACCCTGGACAATGGCCGCCTGGTTGTTGCGGCAGTGCGCATCAGCTGATTTTTTCAGAGCAGCACCGCGCAATTCGTCTGCGGCAGTCAACGGATCTTTCCACCGGCTGTGCGGTTCTGAGAGCGGGAGATACACAGAGTATTCCTCCGCGTTCGGAACCTTCCTCCGATGAAAAATCTCTCGTTGGCTGCGCTTGCCGGATTGCGTGGTGCTGCCCTATTTCCCATCGGGATAGAATAGTCCATTTCCTTTGTCATAGACTATTCACACTTCGTCTCTTTACTTTATAGCAAAAAAATGCTATAATCTCCCCCAAAGGAGTTGATTTCTTGCATCGTTTTTTGGAAGAATTGAAGGACTTTAGCAAAAAGGCCGACTGGGTGCTGCTGACGCTGTGCCTGGTCACCTCGGGCTTCGGCCTGATCGTCATGGCCAGCGCCACCAGCGCGGAGAAGTTCGGAAGCAACACAAAATATATCATCATTCAGCTGCTGGCAATCGCCTTGGGCGTTCTGATGTTTGCCATCGTGTCCTCTATCGATGCGGATACCATCTCGGAGAACAGAATGCTTCTGACGGCCTTTAACATCTTCATCCTGCTGCTGCTGATCCCCTTCGGCACGGATAACAACACGGGCAACAAGAGCTGGCTGAAATTTCCGGGCATCCCCATCGCCATCCAGCCCGCTGAGATCTGTAAGATCACCTATATTCTGATCATGGCCTCGGTCATGTCATCCCATCAGAACGATATTTCCAAGATCCCCTCGGTCATGCACATGGTGGTGCACCTGGGCATTCTGGTGGGACTGAACATGGTTTTGTCCGGCGACGCGGGCGTGTCTCTGATCTTCGTCTTCATTTTCATCGGCATGGCCTTTGCCGGCGGCGTGAGCCTGGTGTGGTTTGCCATCGCAATAGCGGGAATTGCAGCGATCAGTCCACTGGCCTGGAAGTTGATGGGCACCTACCAGCAGGAACGAATACGTGTCCTGATTGACCCGAATTTCGACAAGCAGGGCCTAGGCGCACGGTACCACAGTAAGATCAACATGATGTCCCTGACCGGCGGCGGCCTGACGGGCCAGGGCCTGTTCAACGGCAACCGTACCCAGGGCGGTATGCTTTTCGCCCAGCATACGGACTATATTTTCTCCTCCGTGGGTGAGGAGCTGGGCTTCTTTGGCTGCTGCGCCATTATGATTCTGGAGCTGCTGATCATTGCCCGCTGCATCCAGGTGGGTATGCGCAGCCCGGAATATATGCGGCGGCTTATCTGCTTCGGCGCTGCCTCTGCACTGATGTTCCAGCTGATGATCAATGTGGGCATGTGCATCGGCGTTATGCCGGTTATCGGCCTGACCCTGCCGCTGATCAGCTACGGCGGCTCCTCCACCGTTACCATCTATGCCATGCTGGGCCTGGTCTCCGGCGTGTATGCCCGACCAAAGCCGCTGAGCCACGAGCGCTATATCCAGCCCTTCCGCTCCTACGGATTGGCAAAGCGCTGAATCTTTCCGAGAGCTCCCCCAAGTGGGGAGCCCTTTTTGCGTTTGTGGGGCAAGAGCGTCTCTTTTGAAACCTTTTATGAACATTTCACCCCAAGGATTGCAGGAAAAGAAACAATATGGTAATATGAAGGAAACATTTTGGAAAGGAAAACGGCTATGACCACAACCATATTGATCGTTGCGCTGGTGCTGATCCTCTGCGTGGCTGCGGAAAAATGCTCGGACCGGCTGGGACTGCCCGCTCTGATTCTGTTTATGTTCATCGGAATGCTCTGCGGCAGTGACGGAATCCTGAAAATTCAGTTTGCGGACTTCTCCCAGGCGGAGACCATTTGCTCCGTGTGCCTGGTGTTTATCATGTTTTACAGCGGCTTCAACACCAAGTGGAGCGCTGCCAAAAGTGTGGCAGGGAAGGCTGTGGCCATGTCTACCCTGGGCGTGGCGGCTACGGCGGGGCTGACCACCGTGGGGCTGCACTATCTGCTTCACTTTTCCTGGCAGGAGGGATTTCTGGTGGGAGCGGTGTTGTCCTGTACGGATGCCGCCAGCGTGTTTGCCATCCTGCGAAAGCACAAGCTGAATTTGAAGGAGGGAACGGCATCTCTGCTGGAGGTGGAGAGCGGCAGCAATGACCCCATGGCCTACATGCTGACGGTTATTGCCGTGGGCCTGCTGGGCTTCGGGGAGCAGGGGAGCTTTGCCCTCCAGCTGGTGCTGCAATTGGTGGTGGGGCTGGCCGTGGGCTGCGCGGCGGCATGGGTCAGCCGGAAGATGCTGGAGCGCTGGATTTCCGACGGCCTGGAAACGGTGTTTCTCATCGCCATGGTCCTGCTGTGCTATGGCGTTTCCAGCCTGCTGAGGGGCAACGCCTACCTGAGTCTGTACCTATTTGGCATTCTGCTGGGCAACCGGCCCATCCGCCAGAAGCGGACGCTGATCTCCTTCTTTGACGGTGTCACAAGACTTGCTCAGATTGCGGTGTTTTTCGTTATTGGCCTTTTGAGCTTCCCAAAGCAGATGCCTGCCAATCTGCCCATGGCGCTGGCGGTGTGCGGCATTGTCACCTTCCTGTCCCGGCCGATTGCCACCTATGTGCTGCTGCGGCCGGCGAAATGCAGCCTGCGGCAGATCGCCCTGGTCTCCTGGGCGGGGCTTCGGGGTGCGTCCAGCACGGTGTTTGCCATTATGGCGGTGGCGGCAGGCGTGACGATGCACAGGGACCTGTTCCATGTGGTCTTTACGGTGACGCTGCTGTCCGCCGCGGTCCAGGGCGGCCTGCTGCCCTGGGTGGCGAAGCGTCTGGATATGGTGGACGACAGCCAGGATGTGCGCAAGACCTTCAATGACTACCAGGAGGAGAGCGTCATGCACCTGGCCCGGGTGGAGATCATTCCGGGGCACCCCTGGGCGGATCACCGAATCCGGGAGATCCAGCTGCCGACGGGATCTCTTGCGGTGCTGCTGCGCCGGGGGGACGAGAGCATCGTCACCCGGGGGGATACCGTGCTGCTGCCGGGAGACAGCCTGATCCTGAGTATGCCGCCCTACATTCCCACGGGAGAGGAGATGCTGGAGGAGACCGAGGTCCTGCCCGGAAATGAATGGGTCGGCAAAACCCTCCGGGAGCTGAATCTGCCGGAGGACAGGATCGTGGTGACGGTGCTGCGGCAGGGCAAGGCCATCATCCCGGACGGCAGCACGACCATCCGACCGGGGGATACCCTGGTGCAGTACCGCAACCGGAGTGCAGCCCGATAGATAAGATTTTTGCACAGGCCCTGTGGACAGCTTCAGAAGACTCAAAAAAAGAAAATGGATATTTCCGGAAATTCACAGAAAAATCCATTGTAATTTTTGACTTATTGAAGTATAATGTTTCGCAGACGACTCTTCGAAAAAATAAGGGCCGTCAAAAGATTCTGTAAAACAAAGAAAGAGGTGTTTGCCATGGAGAAACCGGTTCAGATAACCATGCTTGGCAAATTCACGATATATGGCGACGGCTTGGCCAGACCACGGCTGGTCAGCCTGACGGGGCGGTCCAGACGGCTCTGGATTCTGGTGGTATACCTGATTCTGAATCGGGAGCGGGGTGTGCCCGCCCAGGAGCTCATCGACTGGCTCTGGCCCGAGGCCACGGGAATCAACCCGGTCAGCACGCTGCAAAACAACATCAGCCGCGCCAGAAATGCCCTGGAGGAGCTGGGGCTGGAGGATGGAAAGCGGCTCATTGCCAATACCTCCGGTACCTATTTCTGGGCACCGGACCGGGAAACCGAGCTGGACTGCGAGCACTTTGCCAGCCTTGCAGAGGAAGCGCTGAGCTGTGCGGACCGGGGCCAGGCCATTGCGCTGGGGCAGGATGCGGCGGAGGCATACACTGCCGACTTTCTGCCGGACTGCCAGGACGAGCCCTGGTTCCAGGAGCAGGCGGAGAAATACCGCACCCTGTACCATCGGCTCTGTACCACGGTGACGCGCTGGCTGATCGAGGACGGGCGGTATGCCGAGGCGGACAGCCTGTGCGCGGACGCCGCCGAACGAGCCCCCCTGGACCAGGTGCTTGTGACTTTGTGGATGCAGGCGCTCCGGCTGAACGGTATGCCGGAAAGGGCACTGGCCCGCTACGAGGAGCTGTGCGCTGCGCTGAGCGCTGCAGGACAGTCCCCTGCAGCAGAGCTGGAAATGGAGAAGGTCGCTGCACAGCAGGCAATTCGGGGCCTGCCGTCGGACAGTACCCGCCTGCTGCATTCGCTGATCAAGGAGGAAGATGACCGGAGGGCCATGCTCTGCGACAGCGGGGTCTTCCAGGAGTTCGTCCGCCGTCAGCTGCGGGAGCTCCGCCGGGGCGGGGAAGCGCAGCTGCTGTCCTTCCGCATGGCCGCCGATGCCGGCCATGCCAAGGTCCGCGGCGACAGCATGGCCCATATGGAGAATATCCTGCTGACCTCCTTGCGCGGGGCTGACCCTGTGACCAGAGGCGGCGTGGACCTGTTCCTGGTGCTGCTGCCGGGAGCCAGCCGGGAAAACGGAAAGACCGTGGCCGAGCGCGTCCTGCACCGCTATGAGCAGGAGCTGCCCGTCGGCTGTGAAAAATTTGTGTATCAGGTCATGGACCTGAACGGCGGGGAAGCCAAGTAACCGTTCCGTATAAAAGCATCTCCGGGAGGCGCGCGGCCTTCCGGAGATTTTTCGCAGGATACGGAATGCCCGGTCCCCTGTTTGCAAGGGACCGGGCGGATTTTTTAGGCGTTGGACTTACTTTGCCGCAATGGCGTCGGCTGCCAGCTTGCCGGAGGTGATGGCCCAGGCGTTATTTGCGCCGGAGGGGGAGTCATCGCCCATGACCTGGCCGCAGTTCTCACCGGCGGCGTAGAGACCGGCAATGGGGCTGCCGCTGGTGCTCAGAACCTGCATACTGGTGTTGACCACCAGGCCGCCCATGGTGGTGGCGAAACGGGGCTTCTGCTCGATGATGTAGTAGGGGCCGTCGCCAATTGGCATGGTGAGATAGGCCTCGGCTCTGCCGAAGTCCTCATCCACACCGGCGGCAACGAAGCCATTGTACCGCTCCACGGTGGCCTTCAGCGCATCGGCATCAATACCGGCTGCGGCGGCTGCCTCCTCCAGAGTCTCGCCGTGGGCGAAGACGGGGGTGGTGGTGCCGTTGGCTTCCAGATACTTCTCAATGTCGCTTTCGGAGATACCGGCTTCGCTGAGCTTGGATTTCCAGACTTCGAAGGTTTCGCTGTCCAGCAGCAGGAAGAGTTCGCCGCCGGTCTGCTGGAGCTCGGTTTCCAGAATGGTGCGGTTGCTGGCCTTTTCGTTGACCACGCGGCTGCCTTCCTGATTTACCAGAATGGCGCTCATGGTCCAGCCTGCAATGTTGCCCGCAATGGTGGACTTGGCAAGGCCGGTGTCCACCTCAATGCCGTTGGGGTAGCGCTTGCCGTACTCCATGTTGGCGGTCTGGGCGCCAACGGCCTGGGCCATCTGGATGCCCTCGCCGGTGGAGGTGGCGGGACCGTAGTACAGGGCGGACTTCATTTCGTCCGTCAGCATTTCCTTGTTGTTGCCGTAGCCGCCGGTGGCCAGGATCACATTGGCGGCGGAGACGGTGTAGTCGGTATTGCCGTCGGTGGATACGGCCTTGACGCCGACGACGGCGCCGTTGTCATCGGTGATCAGGGACTCCACCTTGGTGCTCAGGTAGACCTCTGCGCCGCTGTCGGCCACGGCCTTGCGCATGGTCTCGGCAAAGCCTGCGCCGCCGCCGGTGTAGGCCAGCTCCCGGTTATGGGTGTATTCGCCCAGCTGGTGCAGGCCCTCTGCAAAGCCCACGCCGCAGTGCTCCACCAGCCAGTCGGTGGCAGAGCCCACGTTTTCGGCAAACAGAGTCAGGATCTCTTCGTTGTTCTTGTTTGCGCCGTTGGCCTGGAAATCGGCCACCATGGATTCCACGCTGTCGTCGGCGACGCCGTTTTCGGCCTGGAGCTTGGAGCCCATAATGACCTGGTTGCCGCCGGAGACGGAGATCGCGCCGCCCAGGAAGGAGGCCTTTTCAAAGAGAATGACGTGCTTGCCCTGCTCGGCCAGACGGACCGCAGCAGTCATACCGGCACCGCCGCCGCCCACGACTACCACATCGGCGGTCAGCTCTTTGGAGCTGTGCTCTCCGGCGGCAATGGCCACGTTTTTCAGGGCTTCCACATCGCCGCCGGCCTTGGCAATGGCATCGGCCACAGCGGCTACAATGCCCTCGCTGGACACGGTAGCGCCGGAGACGGAGTCCACGCCCAGGCTCTGGGTAGCAACGATGGCGGCGGGGATGTCTGCAATGGCCCCGTCACTGATGCCGGGGGTCTCATCGTGGTGGACGATCTGAATGGCTTGGATGGTGTTTTCATTGACGGTGACCGCTACGGTGATGTCGCCGTTCCTGCCCGCGCCGACGCCGGTATAGGTGCCGGGGGTATAGCTGCCTGTGCCGACAATGGGGACGGGCTTATTTATGGCCTTGGTCAGTGCATACACACCGGCAAAAACAGCCAGGATCGCCAGATAGATCCCCAGGAAGGCCCAGGTGTTTAAGGGACGCTTGGTTTTCTTCATGGTTTCTTCTCCTTTTTTGGAATGAAAGTATATTACCATGTTTATTGACAGATTTCAACAGAAAAAATGGAGTTTTCACAAGAAATGACGCAGAAAATTCTGGAAATCGGTCCGTGCGCCCGGCAGTCCTGTGACTTGCATTTGTGTTTCAGATATGGTAAAATATCCGAAAATACGTTTCATTGGAGGCAATGGCATGATTCTCATCTCCTGTGTGGAAAATGCCCTGGGTCTGCGGTTCAACCACCGGCGGTGCAGCCGGGACCGGGCGGTGTGCGGGCGAATTCTGGAGCGGTGCGGAAACGAGCTCTGGCTGGCACAGAGCAGCGTAGGACTCTTCCAGGCCTTCCCGGAGGCGGTGCTGCACCCGATTTCCGATCCGTCCCAGGCTCCGGAGGGGGCTTATTGCTTCTGGGAAGGGCCTGCCGGGGATGTGGAGCCTGAGAGGCTGCTGCTCTATTTCTGGAACCGGGATTACCCGTCGGATGAGAAGTTTGCCTTCCCGGGTGGGGAGGAAGCCTGGCATTTGGCGGAAGAAACGGAGCTGGAGGGCTTTTCCCATCCGGACATTACAGAACGGCGATATGAAAGAGGAGAATAACCATGGCGAAAACCGCAAAGAGAAAAAATACCCTGCCCCAGATCCTGCTGCTGGCGGTGCTGCTGATCGCAACGGCCCTTTACCGGTATTACTACGGCGGCGAGCAGATCATTTCCCTGGAGGAGATTCCGGAATACTCCGGCGAGGCCTATGTGGCCATCAACGGCAATCAGCCCTTCTTTACGGAGGCGGACGACACGACCGTATCCTATGAGACCTATTCGCCACTGGACGGCCTGGGCCGCTGCGGCGTGGCTGAGGCCAACGTGGGGCAAGACCTGATGCCCACGGAAGCCCGGGGAAACATCAGCTCTGTGAAGCCCACGGGCTGGCATTCCTCCAAATACGACTTTGTGGACGGCAAAAGCCTCTACAACCGCTGCCACCTCATCGGCTACCAGCTGACGGCGGAGAACGCCAACAAGCAGAATCTCATTACCGGCACTCGATACCTGAATGTCATCGGTATGCTGCCCTTTGAAAACATGGTGGCGGACTACGTTCACGAAACAAACAACCATGTGCTCTACCGGGTGACGCCAATTTTTGACGGGTCTGATCTGGTGGCCCGGGGGGTGCTGATGGAGGCCTGGTCCGTAGAGGACGGGGGCGTCGGAGTCTGCTTCAATGTCTATTGCTACAATGTCCAGCCTGGTGTAGAAATTGATTACGCCACCGGGGACAACTGGGCGGCGTGAGGCAAAGCCATGCGGGAAGTGAATTTGACCCAGGGGCCGATTTTAAGCCGCCTGGTGCGTTTCAGCCTGCCTATGATCGCGGGTAATATGCTCCAGCAGGTCTATAATCTGGTGGATACTCTGGTGGTGGGCCGGGGCATTGGAGCCAACGCCCTGGCGGCTGTGGGCTCTGCCTATACGCTGATGACCTTTCTGACTTCCATCCTGATCGGACTGTGCATGGGCAGCGGCGCGTTTTTCTCCGAGGACTATGGCGCAGGAGACACAGCGCAGCTGCGGCAGGATGTGCTTTTGTCATTCTGGTTCATTTTCGGAGTCTCCCTGCTGATCTATGGGGTGATCTACCCGGGCATGAATCCCATTCTGCGCCTGCTGCAAACGCCGGAAGAGCTGATGGCGCTGATGCAGGAGTATGTGCGCGCGGTGTTTGCGGGGATTTTCTTTGTGTTCCTGTATAATTTCTTTGCCTATCTTCTGCGGTCCATGGGCAATTCGGTGGTACCGCTGGTGTTTCTGGCGGTGTCGGCGGTGCTGAATATCGTTTTGGATATCTGGTTCGTCATGGGCCTTTCCCTGGGAGTGGCCGGTGCGGCCTGGGCCACGGTGATCTCCCAGGCGGTTTCCGGCCTGGGGATTGCTGCCTACAGCTTTCGGAGGCTTCCCTGGCTGCGCTGGGGGCGCGGAGGCTGGGACTGGGGCCGTTTTGCGCACATTGTCAAGAATGATGTGGCCACGGGCATTCAGCAGTCCGTTATGAATTTCGGCATTCTCATGATCCAGGGGCTGGTGAACAGCTTCGGTACGGTTATCATGGCGGCTTTCGCTGCGGCGGTGAAGATCGATACCCTGGCCTATATGCCCGCCCAGGAATTCGGAAATGCCTATTCTCTCTTCGTCTCCCAGAACTTTGGCGCGGGGGAGCGGGAGCGCATCCGCAAGGGCACCAAAATGTCCTTTGCCCTGTCCGCCGCCTTCTGCGCCCTGGTGTCCTGCGGCATTTTCCTGCTGGCCCCGCAGCTTATGGGCTGCTTTGTAGACCCCGGCGAGAGGGAGGTCATCGCCCAGGGAGTCCGGTATCTGCACATTGAGGGGGTGGCCTATGTGGGCATCGGGGTGCTGTTCCTCTGGTACGGTTATTTCCGGGGCATTCGCAGACCGGAGATCTCTCTGGTGCTGACGGTGATCTCCCTGGGCACCCGGGTAGTGCTTGCCTATGCCCTAGCGCCCAGAACGGCCCTGGGGGTCAATGCCATCTGGCTGGCGATCCCCATTGGCTGGGTCTTGGCGGATGGGGCAGGCCTCTGGTTTTATGCAGGACGAAGACATAAGGAAGGATGAAGAAATATGGAAGAACAGGATATTTTGAAGCTTGCCCGGGAGGCCGGATTTGAGGCGGCGCTGCTGCCGGCAAGCCAGGTGCCTACGGATGCAAAGTTTCGCCCCTTCTGCGAGGAAAACCGCTGCGGGCAATACAATGCAAATTACTCCTGCCCGCCTACCTGCGGAACCCCGGAGCAGATGGGGGCAAGGATCTACGCGGGAAAGACAGCTCTGGTGCTGAAAACCGACTGGCCCATTGAAAGCTACGCGGACACGGCGGCCATCAAGGACGCCAAGCTCTCCCACAACCGGGCCATGCTCCGCCTGAACGAGACCCTTCATGGCCTCTGCGCAGGGGGCAGCTGCTGCTGCCTGTGTTCTCCCTGCCGGATGAAGGCAGGGGAGGAGTGCCTGTACCCCGAGCTGCGGTTCAGCTGCATGTCCGCCTACTGTGTAGACGTGGCAGAGCTGGCCAAGCGCTGCGGCATGGACTTCCGGTGGGATACGAAGCTTTTGTCGGTGTATAGCATGATCGTGCTGTAAAATTCAAAAAGCAGAGGCGCGGGCCTCTGCTTTTTCTTATAGTTCCCAGGCTATCTGGGCCGCCCCCCACAGGGCGTCGTGGGCTGGGTAGATCACCGGCCCCAGGGGGGAGAGCGTTGCTTCTACCCGGCGGCGGTAGAGGTTGTCCTGGCTCAGCAGTCCACCCAGCAGGGCAATGGGGCAGTTTTCCAGCGCCAAACGGCGCTGCACGGCCCATACCAGCTGCCGGAGTTCTTCGGCACCCCGGTTCAGAATTTCCAAGGCCGTGGCGTTTCCACCCTCTGCCAGCTCCAGAGCAATGGAGGCAAAGCGGGCAATGGCGGCCTTATCCGTGCTCTCATTGTAGACAAAGGACACGATGGCGCTTCCTTCGCAAGCTCCAAGCTTGGCGCAGACGGCGTTTAAAAGGCGCGTGTCCGTGCTTCGACCGTCCAAAGCCCGGACGGCAGCGGAGAGTACGTCCCGGCCCAGAGCGTAGCCGCTGCCGCCGTCATCGATCAGGTGGCCATAGCCGCCGCTGCGGGCGGTGGCCCCGGCGGCGTTTTTCCCAAAACAGATGGAGCCCGTGCCCGCAATTACCACAAGGCCGGGGCCGTCCATGGCCCCCCGCAGGGCGATCTCCTGGTCTCCGCAGAGCTTCCATTTCCCGGAAAAGCCTGCCCGATCCAGCTCCTCGGAGAGGATGCGGCCCACATCCGGGTTGGAGATCCCCGCCCCGCCTACGCAGAGCTTTTCACAGTCCACCATGTCTCCGCAGGCGGCGAAGACCTCCTGCATACGGCCCCGAAAGGCCGCTTCGCCAATGGCGTTCAGATTGAAGGGGCCGAATTCCAGCCGTTCCAGAAGACGGTTGTCGGAGGTGCGAAGCTCCAGGCGGGTATGGGTACCACCGCCGTCGATTCCTGCAATGATCATTTTCCGCACCTCACAGCCTTACGGGACAGCGTCCCTTGGCCTCACTGCCGCCAAGGACCTGGGCCAGGGCGGCCAGAGCGGGTTCGCTGTAGTCATAGGCAGCCAGGAGCCAGAGACCCTCCGGAAGTGCGGTCAGGTCGTAGGGGTTTCGCATGGCAGCCACGGCCATGGGCTTTCCCAGGGCTGCCAGAGCATTGGCCAGAGCCAGCTGTCCCCGGAACAGGTGGGCATTGCAGGTACCCAGGACAACGGTATCGCAGTCCTGGGCTGCGGCCAGAGCGCCCTGAATGTCCGCTTCCGTGGGGTCTTTGGGCGTGACAAGGTGCTTTCCACCGAAGTGTCGGCCCAGATAGTCTGGGAAGGTTGCCGCTGCGCCGGCCTCGTTGCCAACACCGGAGACCCGATAGTCGGCGCAGCCGCAGAAGAAGGCCTTTTCATTGACCGGGAAGCGTCTGCCCCGGATTTCGGTCACGGCATCCCGGGCCAGGGTCTCTGCCACCGCCCGGTCTTCGGGAAGATCGCAGAGGGCGGGCGCTGTTTCCGGGAAGAGCTGCTGCTTATAGCGCAGAATGCGCGCTGCGGATTCCTGAATTTCATCCAAATTCAGCTTGCCTGCTTCACCCGCTTCCAGAAGGGCCTGGGCGGAGGCCTGCTCCAAGTCAAAGGTCGCGGAAAGCTCTGCCAGGTCCACACCGGCCTGAATGGAGGCAACGACGCCATTGGCCGTGCCGAAATGGTTCTGAATGGCCAGCATCTCCATGCAGTCCGTCAGAATCAGCCCCTGAAATCCCAGCTTTTCCCGGAGAAGGCCTGTGACCATCCGCCGGGACATGGTGCAGGGCAGCCCATCGGGCTCCAGGGCGGGAAAGAGCACGTGGCTCATCATAATGGCCGGAACGCCCTGGGCAATGGCCCGGCGGAAGGGGATCAGCTCCAGCGCTTCCAGTTCCTGCTCGGTCTTGTCCACGCGGGGAAGCCCCAGGTGGCTGTCCACTGCCGTGTCTCCGTGGCCCGGAAAATGCTTGGCGCAGCACAGAACGCCGCTGCCCCGGTAGGGGGCGAGGGAGGCGCAGCCAAAGGCGGCCACAGCCTCCGGGTCATCCCCAAAGCTGCGTACGCCGATGACCGGGTTATTGGCATTGGAGTTCACGTCCAGCACCGGGGCCATATTAAAGTTGGCTCCCAACCCCTTGAGCTGTCGGACGGTGATCTCGGAAGCCAGACGGGCATTTTCCGGATTGCCCGTTGCGGCCAGGGCCATGGCCCCGGGCACATTGACTGCGTCCTTTGGCAGACGGCTGACCATGCCGCCCTCCTGGTCGATGATGATGAAGGGGGGATAGCCGGTCTCCTCCAGGATCAGTGCCCGGATCTCATCACACAGCTGCCGCAACTGGTCGGCGGATTCCACATTGCGCAGGAAGAGAATGACGTTGCCGATTTTGTATTTTCGAATCAGGGCCTTGAATTCAGGGGACAGGCTGGTCCCGTGAAAGCCGAATACCAGCTTATGCCCCAGCATTTGTGTCAGTGTCATTGGTGTTCACTCCTTTGGATAGCGTTCATAAGCTGCTTTGCGCGGCCGGAACCGGGCGCTCTCCTCGGCGTAGCGGGCAAGCAGGGCATCCGCGTCCCAGTCCGGCTTTTCAAAATCCCGGTGCCCGGCGAGCAGGGACAGGAAAATTTTTCCGTCCTCCCGCACGGGGGGCAGAAACGCGAAATCCTTGGGATACATCCTCCGCAGCAGGTCCAGCAGCCGAACGCCCATGGCTACGGGCTCCAGAACCGTCTCGTTCAGGATGTGCAGCTGAATGCCGCCGCAGAGCACGCCCTGGTGCTTGGAGGCGGTGGGGGTGAAATAGACGGGGGTTGCCTCCAGGCCCGGGCAGCCCAGGGCGTTGAAGGCTTTGCAGAAGGCCTCCGCCTGGATGAAGGGCGCGCCGATGATGCCGAAGGGATCTCCGGTGCCCCGGCCCTCGGAGCAGTTGGTGCCCTCGATCAGGCAGGTGCCGGGGTAGAGCAGGGCGGTCTCAAACCGGGGAATGCCCATGCTTGGCATGACCCAGCAGTGGCCCCAGTCCCGGAAGGTCATGGACCTGGTGAGTCCGGCGCAGGGGACAATGTGCAGGTCGCAGCCGCAGTGCAGCTCCCGGTTCATCATCTCCGCCAACTCGCCGCAGGTCAGTCCGTAGCAGACGGGCATTTCGTAGCCGCCTACAAAGCTGATGACGTCCGGCCGCACAATGCCGCCCTCCACCCGGTCCCCCAGGGGATTGGGCCGGTCCAGCACCACCAGGCGCTTCCCCGCGGCGGCACAGTCCTCAATGCAGTAGCGCAGGGTGGTCAGAAAGGTGTAGTACCGGCAGCCCACGTCTGCAATGTCGTAGACCAGGGTGTCAAAAAGGGTCAGGGTCTCCCGGGACAGCCGCTTGGAATCCTTGGTATAAAGGCTGCGGACGGGCAGGCCGCTGCCCTCGTCGATTTCATCGGCAAACAGGGCCCCGGCGGCCTTGTCCCCCCGGACGCCGTGCTCCGGGGCCAGCAGAAGCTGCAAATTGCAGCACTGCTTCAGCACGTCTATTGTGGGCACGTTTCCGCTGGTGCGGCCGGAGGGGCCGGTGAGCAGGGCCACCCGCCCGGTGAACAGATTTTCAAATTCCGCAACGCGGTCAGCTCCAAATAAAACCATATTTTTTGCCTCCTTGACAATCGGCTGCCTGCCGGATAAACTAAAGTCAAAATCTACCATTTCCTTTTGAAGGAGGAAACGAAATGCAGCATCCTTTTGTATCCCTTTGGGAGAAGCCCTCCCGGCTGGTGGTGGGCCTTATGAGCGGCACCTCTGCCGACGGTGTGGACGCCGCCCTGACCCGCATTACAGGCTCCGGCCTGGATAGCCGGGTAGAGCAGCTGGGCTTTTATTTTCAGTCCTTTGATGATGCCACCCGCCAGAAAATCCTGGCGGTTTGCGGCGGCGATTTTGGCGGCAGCCGGGAAATTTGCCTGCTGGGCACCCACCTGGGCAAGCTCTATGCCCAGGCCGTCCGGGAACTGCTGAAAAAGACCGGAACCGAAAGGATTGACCTGATCGGCTGCCACGGCCAGACCGTCTGGCACATTCCGGAGCAGACCCCCTACTTAGGCGGCACCGTCCGGGGCACCCTGCAGATCGGTGACCCATCCTACCTGGCCGAGGAATTCGGCTGCCCGGTGGTCAGCGATTTCCGCATCCGGGATATGGCGGCAGGGGGCCTGGGTGCGCCCCTGGTGCCTTATACGGAATTCCTGCTTTACCGCAGCGAGACCGAGGATGTGGCCCTGCAAAACATCGGCGGAATTGGCAACGTGACGCTGCTTCCCGCCGGGTGTACCCTGGAAGAGGTCACCGCCTTTGATACGGGGCCGGGCAACATGGTCATGGATGCCCTGGTTTCCAGAATCACGGACGGGAATCTTGGCTATGACGACGGTGGAAAGCTGGCGGCCTCCGGCCATGTGATCCCGGAGCTGCTGGCCCATATGCTGGAAGACCCCTATCTTGCAAAGAAGCCCCCCAAGACCACCGGCCGGGAATACTACGGCAAGGCCTATGTGGATGCGCTTCTGGCCTCTGGCGATTATCCCTTAACGGATGTTCTGACCACGGCCACCCGGTTCACGGCGGAATCCATTGCCGTAGAGCTGCGGCGATTCGCCCCCCGGATGCCGGCCCGGCTGGTTGTAGGCGGCGGCGGGAGCCGGAATCCAACCCTGCTGCGCTTTTTGCAGGAGGCGCTGCCGGAGTGCCGGGTCCAGATCCAGGAGGATCTGGGCTACGACAGCGATGCCAAGGAGGCGGTGGCCTTTGCCCTGCTGGCAAACGAGGCGCTCTTCGGCATCTGCAACAATGCCCCTGCCGCCACCGGTGCCCGCCACGGCGTGGTCATGGGACGGATCAACCTGTGATCCGAATTATCCGGCCAATACCTTTGCGATACGGCCGCCTGCTGCTTCCAGCAGGCGGTCTGCCGTTTCGGCATCCACACCGCGCAGAAGCATGACAATGGCTGTTTTTGGATGATAGCCGCACTGCTCCAGAGCATCGACGGCCTCTTCCTCCGTGCAGTCCGTGGCGCTGCATACGATGGTGACGCACCGGCGGACCAGCTTCTCGTTGGAGGGCTTCACATCCACCATCAGGTTCCCATAGACCTTGCCCAGTTTGATCATGGCCCCGGTGGAGAGCATATTGAGCACCATCTTCTGGGCTGTGCCGGACTTCATGCGGGTGGAACCGGTGACCACCTCCGGGCCGGGGGCAGGGGCGATGCCGATGTCGGCGAAGCTGTCCAGAATGCTGCCGGGGCAGCAGGTGACGGCAACGGTGGGGGCTCCCAGCTCCTTTGCATACTCCATGCAGCCCAGCACATAGGGGGTGCGGCCGCTGGCGGCAATGCCCACCAGCACATCCTTGCCGGAGAATCCAATGCCCTGCATGTCGGCCTTCCCCAGCTCCTTGCTGTCCTCGGCACCCTCTACGGCCTTAAAGATGGCGCCGTAGCCGCCGGCCATCAGAGCCTGGACGGTTTCCGGGTCTGTGGAGTAGGTAGGGGGGCACTCCACCGCGTCCAGAATGCCCAGACGGCCGGAGGTGCCGGCTCCGCAGTAGATCAGGCGGCCCCCTGTGCTCAGGCGGGCGGCGATCACGTCCACAGCCTCGGCAATTTTGTCGGTCACCAGGGCAACGGCCTCGGCCACCCGGTGGTCCTCCCGGTTGATGAGCTTCACCATATCCAGGGTGGACAGGGTGTCGATGTTCATGGTGTTGGGGTTGCGCTGCTCCGTGGCGATCTTCTGTAATTCTACCATATCAGATATCCTCCGTTGTCTGCACCAGACGGTGCTGCTCTGCGGGGATCATGAAGCATTCGCAGTAGCCCTTCCGGCCCTGAATGCCCCGCAGACGTTTCAGATGGGAATAGTATTCCTTATAGGGAAAGCTGGTGGAATGGATTGCAAACCAGTGGTGGTCGATGGCCTTTTCCCAGAGGGCGTAGCCGTCGGACACGTCCAGGTAGACATAGGGCTCAAATCCCGGGGCATCCTCCCAGTTTTCGGCGAAATAGAGCTTTTGGGCAAAGTGCCGCGGCAGCTCCCGACGGAAGCCCTCAATGGCGGCATAGAACCAGGCATCTACAACGATGCGGTGGCAGGCGGCGTGGTCCTTGTGCATGCTCTGGGCATGGTGGGTCACGATGATGTCGGGCTTCACCTTCCGGATGATGTCGCACACGGCGAAGCGGATCTCATCGTTGTCCGGCACCAGGCCGTCTTCATATTGCAGCACATAGGCCTCGCCCCCTAAGTCCCTGGCAAAGGCTTCGGCCTGGGCGATCTTGTCGGCACGGTAGGCGGCAATGTCTGCGCCAATTGGGGCTCCTTTTTCTCCGGCGGTCAGGGCCAGGGTGACGGCCTTGCCGCCGTGTACGGCGCAGGTGGCGAGCAGGGCACCGGCGGTGAGCTCTGCATCGCCCACATGGGCGCCAATGGCAAGTACGGTGTGTGTTTTCATTTCTTTACAGCTCCTTCAGCATGACGCCAAAGGTCCGAACGATGCGGAACCCTGCGCCGAGATAGATAAAACGGGCGTGATTGTCTTCCCCGGTGAACAGGGACATATACTGGGAACCGACTTCCTTTTCCCTCTGCAAAAGCCGGTAAAACAGCAGCGTTCCCAAGCCGTGGCCTTCAAACTGTGGGGCAACGCCCAGCCCGGCAAAGTAGCCTCGGCCGGTGGATTCCGGGTAGATGGGGCCCGTAAAACCGGCGCAGCGGTTCCCCTCCAGGCCGACCAGCAGCTCCATGCCGCTTTTTCCGGCGGCGGGGATCTCTGCTGACCACATGGAATTGCCCAGGGCAGCTACCATTTCCTCCAGACCGACGTGCTTCTCCGGGTCGTACCTTGCTACGGTATAGCCAGAAGAGGCCATTTTTTCGGCCTTTTCCGCCACCCATGCAGGCATTTCAAAATCGGAGAGGTTTAAGTACATGGCGCATTCCCAGGTGCTTTCTTGATAGCCCAGGGCGAGCATCCGGTCGTGCAGGGGCAGATCCAGGGCAATGCCCGGGGCGTTGTTGTGCTGATGGCCCGGGGTGCCGGGGATGATCCAGGGCAGACGGATGGGATTGAAGAAGGTCACGGCGCTGTACTGCCGCCCGGCCTTCCGGAAGGCATCCTCCAGGGCCGTGAGCAGCAGGCCGGTATTTTCAGGCGTATCGGCCGCTGGGGCCAGGATCACGCAGCTGACATAGCCACGGACATCTCCTTTGGGAATGCCGTCTCCCGTGCAGCCGTTGGTGAAGCCCAGAATCTTGCCCTGTTCCTCCAGAACAAAGGTATACTCCGGGGAGAAGTTGGGATGACCGGTGAGCAGCATGCGGAAGGCGTCCTGCGACAGGGGGGCAAAGCCCATGGCGGTCCCGGCGGTGTTCCACAGGTCCAGCAGGGCGGCCTCATCGTTTTGTGTGTAATTTCGAATCATTTTCTCGCTCCTCATAGATACAGCCCCCACATTTTTGTGGGGGCTGCTTGGAAAGATCAGCCCTTAACGGCACCGATGGTGACGCCCTCCATGAAATACTTCTGCAAAGCAAAGAACATAACGAACATAGGCAGAGCGGAAACGGTGGCACCGGCCATCATGGGGGCAAAAAGGGTTTCGTTTGCAAATTTGAACTGCTTCAGACCGACCTGGATGGTATACATGGCCGGGTCGTTGGTCACCAGGAAGGGCCAGAAGAAGTCATTCCAGCTGGACATAAAGGTGTTGATAGCCATGACGGCCAGAACGGTTTTGGACAGGGGCAGGATGATCTTGATAAAGATCTGGAACTGGTTGCAGCCCGCGATTTTTGCGCTTTCGATCAGCGGTGTGGGCAGGCCGGAGAAGAACTGCTTGCACAGGAAGATGTTGTAGGCAGTGCACAGTCCCGGCAGAATTATGGCTGCATAGGTATTGGTCATGGAGAACTTCTGCACCATCAGGATGTACAGGGGGACCTGGGTCACCTGATAGGGAATCATCATGGCCACCAGGATCAGGCCAAACAGGAAGGAGCTGCCCTTGAAGCGGATCTTGGCAAAGGCATAGCCTGCCATGGAGGCGAAGATCACGTTGCCGATGACCACGCCGGTGGCCACCACAAGGCTGTTGAGAATCCACCGCAGGGAGTAATCGCTGAAGTGGAAGAAGGCATTAAAGGATTCCAGGGTCAGCCGGGAGGGGAGAATGGTGCGCATATTGCCTGCGGTGGCCACGTTGGGGCCAAAGGCCGACAGGAACATATAGCAGATGGGAAACAGCGTCGCCGCTGCCAGGACGATCAGAATGATGGCAATGATGGTATTGCGCAGGTAGAGCACCTTGCGGTTGTGCAGGTGCTGGGAATACAAGCCGGTTGTCGCCATTGTACCGCCTCCTTAGTATTCGACATCCACGCCCATGAGCCGGAACTGGAACAGGGACATGATGGCAATGGCAATTGCCAGAAGAATGGCCTGGGCACAGGCAAGACCGTACTTGCCGTAGACGAATGCGTTGTTGTAGATCAAAAGGCCGATCATGGTGGTGGAGTTGTCCGGGCCGCCGCCGGTCATCATATAGGCGTTCATAAACACCTGGAAGGAGCCGATAACACCGGTGACCAGCAGGAACAATGTGGTGGGCTTTACCAGGGGCCACACAATGTAGCGGACCTTCTGGAAGAAGGTGGCACCGTCCAGCTCGGCGGCCTCAAAATAGCTGTTGTCAATGCCCAGCAGCGCAGCGATGTAAGTGATGATCCGAACGCCGTGGCTGGAGAGCAGGGCCATGATGATCAGGGAGAGCATCGAGGTCTTGGTAGAGGAGAGCCAGTTCTGAGCCGGAATGCCGAAGACACCCAGAATGCGGTTGAAGATGCCGTCCGGAGAGGAATCATACAGCCACAGCCACACAACGGACAGCGCCACGCCGGAGGCAATGCCCGGCAGATAGTACATGGCCTTGAAAACGGACTGGGTTTTCTTTTTGAAAGGCATAATCATGACCGCAATGGCAAAGGACAGCAGCAGCGACAGGGGGACCACGATGACGGTATAGATAAGAGTATTCCCGGCAGCCTTGTAGAACAGGTTGAACTTGGAATACTTCAAAGTGTCGACGTAATTTTTCAGCCCCACAAATTCGGAGCCGAAGGGCTTGTAGTTGAAAAAGCTGGTATAGATGGCACTGAATACAGGATAGAGCGTGAAAACGCAGAAAATGATCATAGCGGCGGCAATAAAAATGTAGCCCCACAGATCGTCATTGGTGAATTTCAGTCTGCGGCCGGTCTTTTGCCGCTTCTGTTTTGTGCTGTTCATAGACCTACCTCCCAGGGTTAAAAATACCCACCCCACCAAGGTGGGGTGGGCTTCAAATCAATTAGCCGAGCTTGCCGGAAACGCAGTTCTCTTCACCGAAGGCGGCGTAAGCAGCCTCACAGATGTGGTCGTAAACTTCCTGAGCGGTGGTCTCACCGGACAGCAGCAGCTGGAACTTGGGAACGATCTGCTCGTCCATCAGCTTCTTGGCGGTGGCGGTCATTTCGGTGGTAACGCCCTCGGGAGGAGCCTGGACCATGGCGATGCAGCGGGCAGCGGTGGCCAGGTTGTCGGCGTCACGGCCCTCTTCCAGGACCAGAGCGTCACGGCCGGACTGGCAAACGGGATCCAGGTACAGCTCGTTCATGCAGGTGGCGATGCGCTCGCCGGAGCAGATGTAGTCCATGAACAGCAGGACGTTCTTCAGGTGCTCATCGGTGGTGTTCTTGTTCCGCATGGCGATCAGGCCGTCCACGGTGCCGTAGCAGGACTCCTCGCAGCCGTCCATGGTGGGAACGGGCAGGAAGGCATAATCCATCTTCTGGGAGTTCTCAACGGCGGTGCCGTCGTTGGCTTCCAGAGCGGCGTTGTTCTTCTTGAAGTTGTTCTCGAACAGAGGCATAGCCTTGCCGAAGATCATGGCGTTGCCGGTCTGGCACATGACCATACGCTGGCCGGCTTCCACGCCGTAGTTGGGCATATAACCGGACTTGGTCATTTCCTCAACGGCGGTGAGCATGGTGAGCATGTTCTCGGAGGTCATGGCGTACTTCAGATCGGGGGTGAAGGTGTTGCTCAAACCTGCGCCTGCGCCGAAGATATAGAGCATATCGGAGGCGGTGACGCCGGAGTTTGCGAAGACGAAGCCGTAGCAGCCGTCCTTGGTGCCCTGCTTGATGACATCCAGGAACTCCTCGTAGGTCCAGCCTTCCTTCTGAATCTTGGCAACGTCGATGCCCAACTCTTCCATCATGGTCTTGTTGGCGCCGATGGACTGGATGGTCAGGTACAGGGGCAGGCCGTAGGTGGTGCCCTCCAGGGACAGGTACTTCAGAGCGTTCTCGTCGTAGTCGGCCAGACGGTCGGCGGACATGTACTGAGCAATGTCGATGGCAACGCCCATCTCCACGAAGGTGCCCAGGGCGTTGGAGGAGATCTCCGCGATGTCGGGAGCCTCACCGGCCTGTGCCATGGTGGAGAGCTTGTCGTTGTGGTCGCCCCAGGAGGTCTCAATGACCTGTACGGTCAGGTTGGGGTACAGCTCCTGGAAATCAGCGGCCCAGGTCTTCAGGTTTTCCAGATAATTGCCGGTGACAGGGGGGGCCATGATCACGATGGTATCGGGGGTGGCTTCGGTTTCCTGTGCTTCCGTCTCGCCGGAAGCGGCGGCGGTGGTTGCAGCGGGGGCGGTGGTCTGCTGGGTGCTTCCGTTGCCGCAGCCGGCAAACAGACCCAGAACCATTACGCAGACCAGCAGCATGGTAACGATCTTCTTCATTTCTGTTGTCCTCCTGGTATTCAATTTGCGATGTGGCCTTTCCACGATTTGGAAACGTCGTTTCGCTGTAACAACATTATAGCGAACACAATATTTCATGTCAATGTTTTTGCTGATAAATGAAATTTTGTTTCTTTCGATGGATTAAAACGGTAAAAATTAGATGAATTAGTGAAACTATAACAAAATTCACAATTGAAAATATACATAATGCATAAAAAGTGAATGAAATATTTGGTCACAAAATGCATGGCTATTCGAAAAGAAAACCGCTACAATGGTACACACAGTTTGGAAAAACGCAAAGACTGGCAAAATATTTCAGGAAAGGCGGAAAAAGTATGAGCAGTGCTTTGATCCGGCTGCGGGAACGTTCGGCACAGTTTTCCAGCACGGAGCGGGGCGTGGCGGAACGGATCTTGGCGGAGCCCCGGCTGGTGGTGGACCTAAGCGTTCACGAGCTGGCCCAGAAGACCTTCTCCTCTCCCTCTACCATTGTGCGGATGTGCGCCCACACAGGCTATTCCGGATATAAGGAATTTCGGCGGGATGTGACCTATGAGCTGGCCCGCCGGGAGCAGGATCTTCGGGGCAGGAAGCAGGAGATCCAGCATTCCGATTCCCTGGAGCAGATCATCGATAAGATCACGGATGCCAACATTCTCTCCCTGGAGGAAACCCGGGAGCTGATGGATGTGGAGGTGCTGCGCAGCAGCGTGGAGGTCATCCGGCGGTCCCGGGTAATCTATCTGTTCGGCATGGGCGCATCCCTGTGCGCGGCCAAGGACGCCTATCTGAAATTTCTCCGGCTGAACAAGCTGTGTATTATTAATGAGGACTGGCATTCCCAGCTGGTGCAGTCCTTCAATGCCACAGCCCAGGATGCTGCCCTGGTGTTCTCCTATTCCGGCGCTACGGCAGAGGTGATCGAGTGCATGAAGAACCTGAAGCACCTGGGCACGCCCATGATTGCCATTACCCGCTGCATTCAGTCGCCGGTGTCGGACCTGGCGGATTACAAGCTCTATACGGCTGCCAACGAATCCCTGTTCCGCAGCGGTGCCATGTCCTCCAGGATGTCTCAGCTGAACGTGGTAGACATCCTGTTCACAGCCCTGGCCAATGCCGACTACGACCAGTCTGTGGACCAGCTGTCCAGAACTCACATTGTCAAGGGTGAGAAAACACAAAAATAAAGGCGGTATTCCATGAAGCTGACTCCTGATTCCAAATTCATGCAGCTGTGCGGGAAATTTGTCGCACTGTTCAAAATCAATTTTCTGTGGCTTCTGTGCTCTGTGCCCCTGGTCACCCTGGGGGCCTCTACCTGCGCCATGCTCACCGCTCTGACGGCTCTGCGCCGGGAGGAGGACTGCGGGGCAAAGGCCTTTTTTGGGGCCTTCCGCCGGTATTTCGGCAAGGCCACGGTGCTGTGGCTGCTGATGGCCTTTGCCGGGGCTGTGCTGGCCCTGGACTACCGGCTCGTGGCCTATATGGATTTCCCGGGCCGTATGGCGGTGATCGTGCTCATTTGCTTCTGCATTCTGGCCCTTGTGCTGGTGGCAGGGCTTATTTTCCCCCTGCTGGTCCGCTATCCCGGGACCGTCCGGGATACGGTGGTGAATGCGGTGCTGCTGAGCATTGCCCATCTGCCGAAGATGCTGCTGGTGACGGCCATGAATCTGCTTCCGGCCCTGGTCCTGGTGGTTCTGCCCCAGGTCTTTGTGCTGCTGAGCTTTCTGTGGCCCATCTGTGGGTTTGCCCTGATCGCGCTGTATGATCTGACGGTGACCGACAAGATCTTCGCCGCTCTGGAGCAGCCAGACCCGGAGGCGCAATCGCCCGACGGAGAACTCGCTCCAAAGGGAAGAACCCCGGAGCAGCAGTGAAATCGACTTTCTGCCAAACGCCTGCCGGAGTGAAAATCGACCCATGAAGCTGCATGGGCCGATTTTTTTCGGAATGAATGCGAATTTTCGTTTGAAAAACATGTTGTGAAATAAAAAAGAATGTGGTATAATAGCCAAGCGACAAAAAATCCGGCGGAAGGCCGGTTTGCAGATACAACAAAAGCGAGGCAGTCTATGAACGATAAGATCATTGTCCGGGGTGCCCGGGAAAATAATTTGAAAAATGTGGATTTGGAGATCCCAAGAGACAAAATGGTGGTCTTTACCGGTCTCAGCGGTTCGGGAAAGTCCAGTCTGGCCTTTGATACCATCTATGCCGAAGGCCAGCGGCGGTATGTGGAGAGCCTGAGCTCCTATGCCCGGCAGTTTTTGGGGCAGATGGACAAGCCGGATGTGGATTCCATCGACGGCCTGTCCCCGGCCATTTCCATTGACCAGAAGACCACCTCCAAGAGCCCCCGCTCCACCGTTGGCACGGTCACGGAGATCTATGACTATCTCCGGCTTCTCTGGGCTCGGGTGGGCATCCCCCACTGCCCCAAGTGCGGCAAGGAGATCCGCCGCCAGACCATCGACCAGATCGTAGACCGGGTGGAGGCCCTGGGAGAGGGGACCCGATTCGTGGTGCTCTCTCCGGTGATCCGCGGGAAAAAGGGTGAACACGTGAAGGTCCTGGAGGATGCCCGGAAGCAGGGCTTCGCCCGGGTAAGGGTAGACGGCATTCTCTACGACCTGACGGAAGAAATCAAGCTGGAAAAGAACAAGAAGCACACCATTGAGCTGGTGGTGGACCGGCTGGTATTGAAGGATGGCCTGCGCCGCCGGCTGACGGATTCCATTGAGACCGCCTGCACCCATTCCGGCGGCCTGGTGACTGTCCAGCTGCCCAAGGAGGATCGGGAGCTGAGCTTCTCCCAGAACTATGCCTGCGAGGACTGCGGCATCAGCCTGACGGAGCTGGAGCCCAGAATGTTCTCCTTCAATAACCCCAACGGTGCCTGCCCCAGCTGCACCGGACTGGGCTTCCAGCTCATTGCCGATGAGGACCTGGTGATTCCGGATCGGACCAAGTCCATTTTTGACGGGGCCATTCAGGCCTCCGGCTGGCAGAGCGCCCGGACGGACTCCATTTTCCGGATGTATTTTGAGGCCCTGTCCCAGAAGTATCATTTCTCCCTGACAGACCCTGTGAATACCCTTTCCAAGGAGGCCATGCAGGTCATCCTCTACGGCACCGGCACGGAAAAGCTGCGCATGACCTACAACCGGGGCAACGGCATGGGCGTTCTGGAGCAGCCCTTTGAGGGCATCCTGAACAACATCTCCCGCCGCTACCGGGAGACCCAGTCCGATGCAGCCCGGAAGGAGCTGGAGGAGTGCATGGCTACGTCCCCCTGCCCCAAGTGCCACGGGGACCGCCTGAACGAGCTGGCCCTGGCGGTCACCGTAGGCGGACTGAACATCATGCAGTTCTGCCGCATGAGCGTGGTGCAGGAACTGCAATTTATGGAGAATCTGAAGCTGGAGGGCAATATGGCCGTGGTGGCCCAGCAGATCATCCGGGAGATCACCTCCCGGCTGCGGTTCCTGACGGACGTGGGCCTGAGCTATCTGACCCTTTCCCGGGGGGCGGGGACGCTCTCCGGCGGCGAAAGCCAGCGCATCCGTTTGGCCACCCAGATCGGCTCTTCCCTCATGGGAGTCCTGTATATCCTGGACGAGCCCTCCATCGGTCTGCACCAGCGGGACAATGACAAGCTGCTGGCAACGCTCAAGCATCTGCGGGATCTGGGCAATACCCTGATCGTTGTGGAGCACGACGAGGATACCATGCGTGCAGCGGACTATATCGTAGACGTTGGCCCCGGGGCCGGCAGCCACGGCGGAAACATCGTGGCGGCGGGCACTTTGCAGGACATTCTGGACTGCCCGGAGTCCGTGACCGGGCAATACCTCTCCGGCAAAAAGAAGATTCCGGTGCCCCTAACCCGCAGACCCGGCAACGGGCAATTCCTGACGGTGCGGGGGGCCAGGGAGAACAACCTGAAAGACATCGACGTGTCCATCCCCCTGGGGACCTTCACCTGTGTCACCGGCGTGTCCGGCTCCGGCAAATCCAGCTTAGTCAACGAGGTCTTGAATAAGACCCTGCTGTCCAAACTGAACCACGCCCGCTGCCGCCCCGGAGCCTGCCGCTGCGTAGAGGGGCTGGAAAACCTGGACAAGGTCATAGACATTGACCAGAGCCCCATTGGCCGGACGCCCCGGTCCAATCCGGCCACCTACACGGGCCTCTTCAACGACATCCGGGACCTGTTCGCCTCCACGGCGGATGCCAAAATGCGGGGCTATGGCCCGGGCCGGTTCAGCTTCAATGTCAAGGGCGGCCGCTGCGAGGCCTGCTCCGGTGACGGCCTGGTGAAGATCGAGATGCATTTCCTGGCGGATGTATACGTCCCCTGCGAGGTCTGCCATGGAGCCCGGTACAACCGGGAGACCCTGGAGGTCCTCTACAAGGGCAAGAACATTGCCCAGGTGTTGGATATGACCTGTGAAGAGGCTGTGGATTTCTTCGAGAATCTGCCGAAGATTCGGAAGAAGGCCCAGATGCTCTGCGAGGTCGGCCTGGGCTATATCAAGCTGGGCCAGGCCAGTACCACCCTCTCTGGCGGCGAGGCCCAGCGGGTGAAGCTGGCAACGGAGCTCAGCCGCACGGCCACGGGCCGCACCATCTATATCCTGGATGAGCCCACCACAGGCCTCCATGCCGCCGATGTGCACCGGCTCATTGAGGTGCTGAACCGGCTGGTAGATGCGGGCAACACGGTGCTGGTGATCGAGCACAACCTGGATGTGATCAAGACCGCCGATTACCTCATCGATCTGGGCCCCGAGGGCGGCGACGGGGGCGGCACGCTGGTTGCATGCGGCACGCCGGAAGCGGTAGCCGAGATCCCGGAGAGCTATACGGGCCAGTATTTGAAGAGCTATCTGAAATAACGAAAAGGCATGGGGCCGCTGCGTGGAAATCCTGCGCAGCGGCCCTTGACGCATTTTCCGGCCCTGCCACGGTTGCATTTATGCTTCTTTTGTGATAAAATGGCGGAAAAAGAAACAAGGAAGGCTCTTTGGATGAATCGAAAGCTTAGAAATGTGCTGTGTATCCTGCTGATTTTGGCGGGGCTGGGCATGATCGGCGCTGCCGGTTGGGTCTGGTTTGACGGCAATGTGGACCGCAGCGGCTGGGTACAGAAGGACGGCGTCTACTCCTATAAGGATTTTCACGGAAAGAAGGTTACGGGCTGGGAGACCATTGAGGGCCGGATCTATCACTTCGATGAGGCGTACCGGATGCAGACCGGCTGGTGCGACCTGGAGGTGGGCCGCTGCTATTTCGGCAGCGACGGCGTTCTCCGCCTGGGCCTGACCGTCATTGACGGAAAGACCTATTATTTTAACCCCACCACGGGGGCTATGTCCACCGGCTGGCAGGAGATCGGGGAGGCCCGCTATTATTTTGCCAAGGACGGCACCATGGTTACCGATTGGCAGGAAATTGACGGAAATCGCTATTATTTCGGAGAAGACGGCGTTCTGGCCACCGATTGGCTGACCCTGGACGGGGAAACCTATTACCTGGGCGAGGACGGTATCCCCCGCACGGGAAAGCAGACCATGGAGGACGGCGTCCGCCTGTTCCGGGAGGACGGCGCCATGGTCACCGGCTGGGAAGACGAGGCGGACGGCAGACACCATTACGACGAGTCCGGCCTGATGCAGACCGGGTGGCTGGATTTGGACGGCAAGCGCTACTTCCTCTCAGAAGAAGGGGCCATGCAGACCGGCTGGCTGGAACAGGGCGAATACCGCTATTACCTCTTTGAAGACGGCAGCGCCGCCGTGGGTAAGCAGTCCATAGATGGCCGAACCTGGTACTTTACCCCCAAGGGCATCCAGGTGGTGCTGGTCAACAAGGACAACCCCATCCCCGATGACTGGACCTGGGACACCGTGGAGGTGGAAAAGGACCGGCCCATCCAGCGCATTGCCGCAGAGCCCCTGCGGCAGATGCTGGCCGACTGCCGGGCCGCCGGAAACGATTGCTACTTAAACAGCGCTTACCGTACCCACAAGCAGCAGATTCAAATTCTGGAACTGCGGACCCAGGAATATGAGGACAAGGGCATGACCCATGAGGAAGCCTACGAGGAGTCTCTGAAAACCGTGGCCCTGCCCGGCACCAGCGAGCACGAGCTGGGCCTTTCCACAGACCTTGTGGGCAAGGAGGCAAATGAATGGCTGGCCATCCACTGCTGGGAGTACGGCTTCATTCTTCGCTATCCCGCCGACAAGGAGGACATCACCGGCATTACCAATGAGCCCTGGCATTTCCGCTATGTGGGCGTAGAGGTGGCCATGGATATGAAGGACACCGGGCTGTGCCTGGAGGAGTACCTGGGAGCGGTATAAAAATGGGCACCGAAGAACGGTTGAGAAACCGTTTCTTCGGTGCTTTTGATTATCCGATATATTCCCGAACTTCCAGCGTTCCGGCGATATTGGAATCGTCATCCAGGATCTGAATGACAACGCTGCTGAAATCATTGGTAGGAATATCATCCAAGATCATATTTCCGGTTTCAAAATCCAGCAGCCCATAGAGGTTCAGGTCCTCGCAGCAAACCTTCCAATAGGTTTTCCAGGTGTTCTCATCCGTGACGGTGAAAGGAAGCTGCAAACGGTAACCCCGGAGCGTTTTCGTCAGCGTTCCATCTTCAAACTGCATGCCGGGCACACTGTCGGCAGACAAGGGGTGGAAGATTTTTACATCGCCCTCCGGCTCCGGTGCGGCGGTCAGGTTCAGGGGCAGTACCTCGAAATCCTTGTCGCCCGTTTTCTGATTATGGACAAGAACTCTGCAGCTGCCGGAGAGAGCTTCCGGGCCCCGGGTGCGCTGCTCGCTGGAGATCACAAGGGTGATCTCATCGGCGGACCAGCTCTTGACAAACAGTCCCTGACCGTTGGTGTCCCAGTCGGCAAATTCCATGGTGGCGTTGGCAGAAAGAAGGGTTTTGCCCAGCCTGTCTGCATAGGCCTGCAGGGTTTCGCTTCCTGTGAGACCGATTTCCCTCACGGAATCCTGGGGCGAAGCGTAGGTCGGAACCAGAAGGTAGTCATCCCCAGCCCGGACGGTGACGGACAGCATGATTTTCTCGCCGGTGTAAAGGCTCTCTGTCACGGCGCAGCTCCAACCGGCCTCGGACTCTGCGGCTGCGGTTTCCGGGGTGACATAGGCGGCCTCCTCGTCGGAGAGATTCCAGAGGGTCCCGGCCAGGGCCTCCCGGAGTCCTCTGAAGTTGGTGGCGTAGGCGGTGATCGCCAGGGCAATCACCAGACAGGCAGCCAGCACCAGCACCCACAGGCGGCGATGGCTGCGCTTTGCTTCGTAGCTCCCTTTGTCCTGGGGAAAAGAATTCACTTTTTCCTGCCGCTCCTCCCAGGCAGAGAGAAAACGGTCATCGATCCCGTTCATGGCCTTGTTGAATTCCTGAATCGTCATACTGCAATACCCTCCTGTTCCAGACACTTGCGCAGGGAAGTCCGCATTTTTTGCAGGCGGTATTGAATTTGCCGCAGGGAATTCCCGTAGGTTTCGGCGATTTGCTCCAATGGTACGGCGTAAAAATAGCGGGCGGTGAAAATGCCTTGCTCCTCTCGGGAGAGGCTCCCCAAAAAGGCGTTGATGCTCTGTGTAATCACCCGCTGCTCCATGCGCCGGGTGGTGTCCTGCCGCCCGTCCGGCAGACAGTCCTCGATTTCCGACAGCAAAACATCGGTCTCCGCGCAGCGCTTGGCGGCGGTCAGATAGCTGTAGCGCTGAAAGGCCTTGTTTCGCGCGATGCGGCTGAGAAAATGCCGCAGCACCCTGGGGCGGGTTGGGGGAATGGCGTTCCAGGCGGCGAGATAGGTGTCGCTGACGGTTTCCTCCGCATCCTCCGGCAGATGGAGAATGTTTGTTGCAATGGTATTCAGATAAGCGCCGTATTTCTGCTCGGTTTCCCGAATTGCCTGTTCCGAGCGGGCGAAATACAGCTCCACAATGGCGTTGTCTTCCATAGCTTGCTCCTTGTGAACGTTTGTTGATAGGAACGTAAGGGCCTTACACCTATATAGTAGGCAAACGGAAGCGGAGAAACAAGAAAAACGGAAAAATAATTTGCCTTTGCTTCTTCCCGGCGGTATAATCAGGAAAAAACAAGGGGGCAGTTCCTTTATGAATGTTTATATTGTCCGCCACGCCGAGCCTGACTATGCCCGCGATACCCTGACGGAAAAGGGCTGGCGGGAGGCAGAGCTGTTGAGCCGTCGCCTGGAAAACATCCCCAATGGGTACTATTATACCTCTCCGCTGGGCCGGGCACGGGATACCGCCTCGCTGACGCTGCAAAAGGTTGGGGCCCAGGCCCGGGTCTGCCCGTGGCTGCGGGAATTTGACGCAGGCTATGAGACCCCCGCCGCCTTCCACCCCACGGGGCTTGGCTGGGACCTGCTGCCGGAAAGCTGGGTGGAGGACTCCAGGTACTACGATCCGGAAAGGTGGTTCGAGGCTCCTGCATATGCGTCTACGTCCATCCGGGATGTCTATCGGAATGTGGCGGGGCAGTTTGATGCGGTTCTGGCCGACCACGGCTATCGCCGGGAGGGGCATCTGTACCGGGTGGAACGGCCCAATACGGACAATCTGTTTTTCTTCTGTCACTTCGGCGTGGAGTGTGTGCTTTTGTCCAGGCTCCTGGATTGCTCCCCTGTGGTGCTGTGGCACCATACGGTTGCCCTGACCAGCAGTGTCACCAAGCTGACAACGGAAGAGCGCCGGGAGGGGAAAGCGATCTTCCGGATGTCCCAGTTCGGCAGCCTGTCCCATCTGGACGGGGCAGGGGAGGAGCCCTCCTTCTTCGCCCGCTTCTGCGAAACCTGCCACGACGGCACGAGGGAGGATTGAGCCTCTAAACCTTCCCCATCGGGGAAGGGGGACCGCCGCAGCGGTGGAAGAGGGGTGTTACGGGAGAGAGTGGCAGGTGTATTGTGCATTTTCAAACAACTCTCGCCCGTTATGCCCCTCCTCAGTCTCGCTAACGCGAGCCAGCTCCCCCGGAGGGGAAGCTTTTTTCGCAGGGGAGCCCTTTCACCCCACCGCGCTGCTGACGGTGCCGTGGGTGGAGATCCAGTAGAGGGTATGGGTGCATTTGTCGTTCAGGCTGATGTTCAGGTACTGCTCCTCGTTGTCGTAGAGGATGCCCAGCCAGCCCGAGATTTTGTAGTCGGGATCTGAGTCCTTGCCTGCGGGGGTGTGCAGGGTCAGGGTCATCAGGTTCCCCTCCTGACTGTCAGCCAGGATTGCATTGGCAAGGCCTGCAAGATTGGTGAATTCCCGGCACTTGTCGGCAACGACCCCGCCGTCGACGGCGTAGAAATAGGAGTTGCCGGAGCCGGCGTTTGCAATGGCTGCCCGGAAGGTGCTTTCGTCCATGCCCAGGGACAGCTCCGGGGTGGAGAGGTAGGGCTTCAGGCGATCATAGGCGGGATTTTCCTTTTCCAGGAAGTACCGCCGCTGGAAGGTGGAGCCGTTTTTCAGGGTGTAGCGCAGCTGGATGTTGTAGTAGTCCCCGGGGGACCAGTGCCCTTCCCGCTGGAGCAGGCAGTCTCCCACCTGCCGCTGCCAGTTCCGCAGCGCGCCCCGGTGGTAGGCCAGGATGTCCTCAATTTCGTCCTCCTCCGTCAGGGTCAGGGCAGCGTTGCTGTAGGACGTCTGAACGGGGGCCAGTACCACGCTTTGCACATCCTGTGCGTCAGGTACCCGGCGAATAACGTGGAATGCGTCCGTGGCAATGCTCAGAACGCACAGGGCGCACACCGCCAGAATGCCCCCCAGGGGCACCAGCAGCCGCCAGCGGAATACCCGGCTGGTCCGCCGCAGCAGCATCAGACCCGTCACATAGCCTGCAATCAGCCCTAAGGGCAGGAAGAAATACTCGGAGATGGCCCCCTGGGTCAGCTGCGTTACGGCCAGGTGCAGGAAGGCGGCCACGGTCAGGGTGTACAGGGTCAGGAAGAAGGGGGAGAGAATGGAGTAGGCCACCAGGTCCCCGGCGGTTTCCAGCCGCCGCTTCCGGTAGAGCAGCTGGGCAATGGCCATGCATACAACGCCCAGCCCGGCGCAGACGGCGACTTTCAGCCACACATCCCCCATGGAGATGCCGTCAAAGACGTAATGATAAGTGTCGCCGATATAGTAGCTGTGGTCCACGGGAGCAAAGTAGGTGCCCTCATACATGGCAACCGTGGGGCAGATGCGGGCAACCCAGCTGATGGAAATGTCCTTGCCGTAGATCAGAGGGGTAAAGACCATGGCCACGAACCAGTACAGCAGCACCGTGGCGAAATTCAGAATGCCATAGATCAGCACCATGCCGACGCGGTTGCCTGCCAGCTGTACCGCCGTCAGGGCCGTGCCCAGGTAGAAGATGTATTGCAGGCTCAATGCCAGCAGGGTCAGCAGGGCCACGGAGGCAACCTGCCGGGGCAGCAGCAGGGAGGTGGGCAGCAGCACCAGGCAGTTGGGTACCACCGCAAAGAGCACCCCCGCAATCAGGTGCGCGCCGTAGTAGCCGTCCCGGGTCACGGGCATGGCGTGCAGGGCGTTGCACAGCCTGGGGTTCAGCAGGTCTCCGAACAGGGCCTGCACCACCACCAGGGCATACAGGCCGTTGACGCCCACCCCCAGCATGCACAGCCGGTTGAAATCGTGCACGATGCTGTTCTTGGCGGTGTCATCGCTGCCGCCGGAGAATTGCAGCAGCACCATCATGGCAAGGCCCAGCAGGTAGGAAGCCCACACAGGGGCAAAGCGGGTAATGTCCGTTTTCAGAACGGTTTTGTTACAGAAGCAGACCTTCAGCTTCATGTGCCGCACCTCCCAGCTCATAGATAAAGATTTCCTCCAGGGACAGGGGCAGGATATCGAAATAGGCGGGGTTCTCCCGCTCCACAGCCCCCTGCACCCGGGCCATGGTGCCCCGGATGATGTAGGTGTTCAGCCGCCCGGTGCGGCTGTGGTGGAGAATTTCCAGGCCGGCAGGAGCAGGCCCAACCGTTTGCAGCTTCACCGTGGAGCCCTGCATATCCGCCAGACTTTTTTCCACCAGCATTTTCCCGTGGCGCATAATGCCCACGTGGTCACAGATGTCCTCCAGCTCCCGCAGGTTGTGGGAGGATACCAGAATGGTGGTGCCCCGGCGGGTCACATCCTCCAGAAGCAGGCTCCAGACCTGCCGCCGCATGACGGGGTCGAGGCCGTCCACAGGCTCGTCCAGAATGAGCACATCGGCATGGGTGCACAGGGCCAGGTGGAAGCAGGCCTGCTTCTGCATACCCTTGCTGAACCGCCGCAGAGGGGCCTTCCGCCGGAGCCGGAAAACGTCCTGCAATTCGTCAAAGCGCTTGCCGTCGAATTTGGGATAGAGGCCGGCATAGAAGTTTTTCATCTCCTCCAGGCTGGCCCCGGGGAAATAGAAGGGCTCGTCGGCCACGCAGCAGATGCGCTCCTTGGCCGCCAGATTCTCGTCAATGGGGGCGCCCTCTAAGGTGACGGAGCCGGAATCGGGCCGGTAAACCCCCGTCAGGTGGCGGATGGCGGTGGTTTTCCCCGCGCCGTTGGGGCCGACCAGGCCGTATACGGCCCCCTTGGGCACGTTCAGGCTCAGGCAGTCCAGAGCCTTGAAAGAGCCAAAGGCCTTGGTCACGTCTTTCATTTCGAGCATGGGTCAGCCTCCTCTATTTTCTGGATCAGCTCCTGCCGGGTGTAGCCCATGGCCAGAAGCCTTTGGACGGTTTCCTCCAGGGTGTCCAGGCATTTCAGCTCCTCTTGGGGGTCTTCCGCAGGACACCCGCAGACGAAGCAGCCCTTGCCGGGCACGGTGGCGATCCAGCCCTCCATTTCCAGCTGCCGATAGGCCCGCTGGATGGTGTTGGGGTTGATGGACAGCTCCACAGCCAGCTCCCGGACGCTGGGCAGCTTGTCCCCCTGCACCAGCACACCGCCGGAGATCTGCTGCCGGATTTTGTCCGTCAGCTGGGCATACAGGGGCCGAACGTCCCGATAATCCAAATGCAGCATACAGTCCCTCCTTGTATTTGTATGAATCGTACTAATACAGATACTATACAACGCCTGTTTTTTCCAGTCAAGCACCCGGGGCCATTCTTTAGGAAATCTTAATCCCTCCTTCCCCATTGGGCAATGCCGTCAACCTAAGAATCTCGCCGTAGAGACCGCCGCAGCGGGGCAATGTGACAAAAACTCGTTGTAAAAAGTGTAGTATATCGACAGAATTACGTTGTAATTTTTGTAATTCTGTGCTATGATACCTTCGGAAATACGGAACTGGAGGCGCAATATGTACCGAATGGCTATGGAAAACCTGCTTGCCTGGAAGCAGAGCAGACGTCGTAAGCCCCTGATCATTGAGGGAGCCCGCCAGGTGGGCAAGACCTGGCTGATGAAGGAATTCGGCAGACAGGCCTATGGGGATACCGTGTATATCAATTTTGATTCCAATGCCAGAATGGCAGAGCTGTTTGCTTCGGATCTGGATACAAAGCGCCTGGTCCTGGGGCTGGAGCTGTACGCGGGCCGGAAAATTGACCCGGAAAATGCACTGCTGATCTTTGATGAGGTGCAGGAGGTCCCCAGGGCGCTGGCAGCGTTGAAATATTTTTGTGAAGACGCACCGCAGTACCACATCGTGTGCGCCGGTTCTCTGCTGGGGATCGCGCTGCATCGGGGAACATCCTTCCCGGTGGGCAAGGTGGATTTTTTAAAGCTGTATCCTTTGACCTTTCAGGAGTTCTTAATGGCAATCGGGAAGAAGCAGTTTTCTGAGCTGCTGGATCAGCAGGATTTTTCGATGATCACAAGCTTCCGGGAAACCTATGCTGATGCGCTGAAGCAGTATTATTTTGTAGGCGGCATGCCTGAGGCCGTGGAAAGCTTTGCGGAAAATCAGGATTTCAATGAGGTCCGGCAGATCCAGAAACGAATCCTTGCGGCCTACGAGCAGGATTTTTCAAAGCACGCACCCAATGAGGTGGTTCCCAGACTGCGGATGCTGTGGAACAGTATCCCCGCACAGCTGGCAAAGGAGAACAAAAAATTCATCTATGGGCTTGTCCGGGAGGGGGCGCGGGCGAAGGATTACGAGACGGCGCTGCTGTGGCTCAGCGACTGCGGACTTGTCCACAGGGTCAGCCGTGTCAATGCCCCCGGAATTCCGCTGCGGGCCTATGAGGACATGAAGGCCTTTAAGCTGTTTGTGCTGGATGTTGGGCTTTTGGGCTGCATGACGGGGCTGCACCAGCGCACACTTCTGGATGGCAATGCCCTTTTTGTGGAGTTTAAGGGGGCACTCACGGAGCAATATGTTTGTCAGCAGCTGAAAACCCTTGCAGACCTGGAGCTGTGCTACTACACCAATGACAGAGGCAGCTGCGAGGTGGATTTTGTGGTCGATACGGGTGGACGGGTGATGCCCCTGGAAGTCAAGGCAGAGACGAATCTGAGGGCCAAAAGCCTGAAAACCTACCGGGAAAAGTTCTCGCCGGAGCTTGCGATCCGTACTTCCATGGCAGACTACAGGAAAGAGGACGGCCTTGTGAATCTGCCGCTGTACGCCATAGGGCAGATCGGCAGCCTGTCGCCCTGACCGCCCCCCGAAGAAAGCTTTTTCTCCAACCTTCCCCTCCGGGGAAGGGGGACCGCCGCGCAAGCGGCGGTGGAAGAGGGGCGTTGGATGCGAGAGCGGTGCGCAATTTCCAACTGCTCTCGCTAAAAACGCCCCTCCTCAGTCTCGCTGACGCGAGCCAGCTCCACTTTTTATGGCATAGCTGCCACCGGCAGCTATGCCAGATTAGATT
>ERZ773224.200-NODE-200-length-84820-cov-7.478889_pt1 | contig 84820 bp, 86 predicted proteins | sample MGYA00580526_ERZ773224 | MGnify/ENA primary metagenome ERZ773224 (study PRJEB29015, sample SAMEA2737743) | human gut metagenome | biome: human gut; feature: human-associated habitat; material: faeces | place: China | collected 2012 ... | reverse complement strand
CAAGATTATGCTCGATTTTTTGTATAGTTTTTAATTGGTGCTTAGTATAAAATAACGTTTATTGTTAGTACCTTTTCCATATTATACCATTATATTTTATACTTGTAAATAGTAAATTTAACATTTTATAAAAAATTATCACAGTAGTGGTGCTTGCAGAGCAAAATGTTGAAACTGGTTAACAAATTTGACAAGAAAAATCTCATGTGATATAATCAGTTTAAATGAAAAATGATGTGGCGGGAGGAAATGGCATTATGACAGCTGATGAAATGTATGCGGTTTATGACGGAGTGACATATGCTCTTGAAAGCGTTATGCCAAAGACGGGTTTAGCAGCACTTAAAAAGAATGAGCATGGGAAAACCGTCATATTTAATGTGCCTAAGTCTGAGATAACCGCAGCGTGGCTTGTTCATAAGATACCGATCTACGGCAAGCTTCGCTGCGATAATATCACCCTTTCGGGCAGCAGATGCTTTATCACCGCTTCCGTAATATGCCCGAAAAGTGAAGAGGGGAGCAGGAGAGCTGCACAGCTTAAAAGTCTCGGCTTTGAATGTTTTGCCTGTGATGAGGCTGCGGATACAGCCTGCTATATAAAGCAGACGGACATTTCCGATGCTCTGCTTGAATTTGATGAGAGCGTATCGGACATCAATATTATGAATTTCATTTAATTTTAAGGGGCTGCCGCATTTAAGCTGCGACAGCCCCTTTTATTATATGCCTATTATTTTTCATTCTTGTCGCAGTATGCGATTCCCAGACCTACTGTGGACATATAGCATCTGCCGTAAACGTTCATATCGCCCACAACAAATTCGCCGTTTCCTGTGCCGCCGAACTGGTGAAGGTCATCGTTTACTCTTACCCATGTCTCGCCCTCGTCCTCGGACATATAAATGCCCTTTACATCACTGTCCTTGGGAGTGCCCCATACGTAGATAACATAAGGATCGCCGTCATTCTTGGGTTTGCCCAGTCCAACTGCCTCGCAGAACTTGAGACCGTTCACAAGAGTAATGTTCTCGCCGTGGTCGGTGGTCTTGAGAAGTCCGCTTCCGCCGCCGGGGATATAAACTGTGCCCTCAATGTCGGGAGCAACTGCCAGGCGCTTGTAGGTGCTCATGGTATCGAACTTTCTCTTGAAGGACTTGCCGCCGTCGGAGCTTACATAAAGTATGCTGTTTGCACAGCCGTAAACATAATCCTTGTTAACAGGGTCGCCGATGAGATATACGCCCTGGCTGCCGATGATACCCTCGACCTTTTCCCAGGTGCTGCCCCAGTCCTCGGTGCGGTATGTAAAGTTTGAATTGGAGGGGCTCCAGATAAGAGCGGAGCCGTCAGCTGTAAGAGCGACCTTGCCCTTGTAGTAAACCTTGCCCTCTTCGGGAGAATTTGTGATATCAGTCCAGTTCTTGCCGCCGTCTGTGGAGTAGCAGAGGAGCTGATTGCTCTCATCGCCGCCGACCTTTACCCAGATGTTGTGGTCAAGGGCTGCAATGGCGATGCTGGTGGTGGAGCCTATCTGCCTTGTGTGGCGCTCACCTGAGGTGAAGATATCCTCGTGAGTGAAGCCGTCATAGTCGCCGATAGCGGATACAAGGGGATAATCCTTGTAGGAAACTATATCCTCGGGAACAACTTCCTCAATGCCCTTTGCTTCAAAATAGAATTCTGGAGACTCGTCCCAGATATTGTCGCAGGCGAAGATACCATTGCCTGAGTTTACAAGAATTCTGTTGGAGTCGCCGCTGTCCATGGCAAGGGAGCTGCACCAGTGGATAGCCGCATTGTATATCCAGTCCATGCCGTTTGTTGACATGGTGTATTTGCCGTCAAGGTTTTCCCAGGTTTCTCCGCCGTCAGTGGTGCGGAAGAACTTGTCGCCGAATGCGCCGTTGGGCTGCTCTGTCCATACCTCGGAGGTAACGAGAACCATGTTGTCGTCATTGGTGGGGTCGATAACAATATCGCCCACAGTCCAGTTGACTACCTGAATTTCCTCGCTTGTACCTGCATCGGCATTGAACTTGTAGAGAGTACCCTGAGTGGAGTTCCAGGGACCTTCGTGGTTGCCGTAGGAAACGTAAAGATTGCCCTTGGAATCAAGGTCAAATCTCTGAGGCATAAACTTCTGAGCTTTTTCATCGATTCCGGGGAGAACACTCCAAGTTTCGCCTGCGTCATCGGAGTAGTAGATGTTATCTGTCTTTGACTCGGAAACGCCTGCGTAAATGCGTGTAGTCTTGCCGTCAGCGGACTTTGAGCCGTCGAACGTTATAATGTTGATGCCGTTCTCGTTCTTGGTGGAGTTTACGGGGAAAGAAGCAACGGATTCCCATGTTTCTCCGCCGTCAGTGCTGCGTATCATACCGCCTGTTCTGCCGCCGCAGTAGATGATGTCGCTGTTATTGGGGTCAACGGCAATTCTCTCACCGTTTCCTCTGCCCATGCCGTTGCCGTGTACCTTTATCTTGTCGCTCACATCTATCTGCTTGAAGTGTGCACCGTAGTCATGTGATACCATTATACATGTCTTGGCATTGCTGAAATAAGATGTTCCCGCAATGAGATAAACATTAGCCGCATTCTGTGGGTCAACAGCTATGCCGTCGATTCCCAGCAATCCCTTGTCGTCCTCGGATATCTCATAACTGAGGCTTATCCACTGCTGAGCGTCATTATCCCATCTGTAAGCGCCGCCTACGTCTGTTCTTGCGTAGAAAAGTCCAGGCTCGCAGGTGCTTATGATGCCTGTTACAAATCCACCGCCGCCGATAGCGACCTGACCGTATGACCAGTCGGGATTTACATAAAGGCTGTCATCGGTATTTTCCGCTGCCAGTTCTTCCGACTGACCTGTGGTAGTTTCTTCTTCTGTGGTGTTTCCGCTGTCACTGCAGGCTGTAAGCGCCATTGATGACATTGCCATCATAAAGGCAGTGAGCAGGGAAGCTGTTCTTTTTAAGCGTGACTGCATTTTCATATTCTCCTTCTGATAAATTCATCATTCCTGAGACGTATCATTTTTTCGGGATATCTTCTGCCTGAAGATCCAATGAGAATATTATATCATTATTCTGCACATAAGTCAATCGTTTACATACTGATTTTTTTATCTGATATTTATAATTTTGCTTAGAATATATGGTAAGAATGCAGAATATATTGTGAAGAGGACAAAACGTTCCAACGAAAGGATGGTTTACAGTGAATTTGAAAGTCAATAAAGAACCCGTGAGATTTACCGAAAAAATATGCGGCTGCACTCAGGAGCAGTCCATAGAGCTGGATTATGTTCTGCCTGATTACTATCCCGAGATATTCAGGATAATCAAGTGCTGTGCCGAGCCAAAGATAACCTCCTGTGCGGCAAACGGCGACAGGATAACCTACGAGCTTACCGTCTGCCTGAAGATAATTTACTGCTCTGAAAACAGCTCCCGTCCTGAAGCTATTGACCAGAAGCTCGTTTACAGCAGAACGGTCAATCTTGACAGAAGTGTTGATTCTCCCTCGGTCTATATTTCCGCTGAGGCTGACCATATCAACTGCCGTGCCGTGAACCGCCGCAGAATAGATATAAGGGGAGCGGTCACTATCAGCATCAACGCATTCGGAGACTGCGAGACAGATGTGGTAAGCGAGGTATTTGGTGGAAATGTCCAGCTAAAGACCCGCAGCTGCCTCTGTCCCTCGTCCATTATCCGAACAAGCAGGCGTGTTACTGTTTCGGACGAATTTGACCTGGGAGCGGACGCACCTCCCATCGGCAGTATCCTCAGAGCTTCCGCCGAGATAGTTTCTTCCGATAAAAAGACTATCGCCAGCAAGGTCGCTGCCAAGGGCGAGCTTAAAATAAGCATTGCATATGTTCCTGCAGGTGGAGAGGACAGCAATGTGTGCTGTATGCAGTTTTCCATGCCATTCTCACAGCTTGTGGAGCTTGAAGGTATGGACGATACGTATGACTGCCGCATAAGCAGCTCGGTCATTTCCTGCGATATTATCCCACGCTCCGAGGGTGACGGCGAGTCACGCAGCATTGAGTGCGAGGTTTTGCTTTTCATCGATTGCACAGCTGTCAGAATGTCATCCTACAGTATTGCCTGCGATGAATATTCCACCTCTCACAGCTCATCGCATACCTGCACTTCAGTAAAAACGGCGCTGGAGCCTGTGAACGTTGAAAGCTCACTTATCGTAAAGGGCATCTGCGAAAATAAGGACAGCCCCATTTCGGTAGTGTACGACGCATGGTGTACGGTATCAAAGCTGAGGGCTGTTATCACTGACGGAAAGGCAATGGCTGTGGGTACTGCCGTGCTTTCCGTTATGGGCAGGACTGAAAGCGGCGATTTTATCATCTGCGAGACCGATGTTCCCATTGAGGAGGATCTTACCGCAGCCGCAGGACTTGACGGAAAAGCTCTTACTGCCGATGCGGATATCAGGCTGGTCTTCTCGGTGATATCCTGCGGATATACCATTTCCGATGAAAACAAGGCGGAGATAAAGGCTGAAGTAGCCGCAAGGGGACAGATAACCGGCTATGATACCGTGGAAGCCATTACCGATATTGCCGTTGACGAGGATTCTCCCCGTGAGAAGAACGACGAATATGCTCTCAGGCTGTACTTTGCCGAGGAGGGCGAGGAGCTGTGGGGCATTGCCAAGCGCTACGGTGCAGCCATTTCCAGAGTGATAGAAGAAAATGAGCTTGACGGAGACGTTATCAGGGAAGGCAGAATGCTGCTTATCCCCATTGCGTGACAAGAAAGGAAATATGCAGATATGGTTAAAAATGATATTTACACCGATATTGCCAAGCGTACCGACGGCGATATCTATATAGGTATAGTAGGGCCTGTCCGCACAGGTAAATCCACGTTTATAAAGCGGTTCATGGAACAGCTTGTCATTCCCAATATCGAAAGCGATTTTCGCAGGGAGCGGGCTGTTGATGAGCTTCCCCAGTCTGCTGCGGGAAAAACCATTATGACCACCGAGCCTAAGTTCATACCTGAAGAGGCGGCAGAAGTAGTGGTAGGGGAGAACGCAAGGTTCAATGTACGCCTTATCGACTGCGTGGGATATATTGTCCCCAGCTCTATCGGATACATAGAGAATGAAGCTCCCCGAATGGTAATGACTCCGTGGTTTTCGGAAGAAGTGCCATTTAACATGGCGGCAGAGGTTGGTACAAGAAAGGTCATTACCGAGCACAGCACCATCGGTCTGGTTATCACTACCGACGGAAGCATTTCCGATATTCCCAGAAGCGAATACGAGGAATCGGAGCAGAGGGTGATAAGCGAGCTTAAATCCATAAACAAGCCCTTTGTTGTGCTGCTCAACTGTGTTGACCCCAAAAGCAGTAAAACTGCGGAGCTGTGCGCTTCAATGTCGGAAAAATACGGCACGCCCGTAATGCCCGTGAACTGCCTTGACCTGAACGGTGAGGATATCGAGAATATCTTAAAGCAGGTGCTTTTCAGCTTTCCCGTAAAGGAAATAAACATTTCCATGCCCAAGTGGATAACAGAGCTTCCCAAGGGTCATTGGCTGAAAAACGAGATATTCGACACCATTCGTGAGGCGGCAAAGGACGTTAAGACCGTCCGTGATGCCAGAGGTATAGTGGATAAGGTGCGCCGCTGTGAGGATATCACCTATTCGGACGTGCGGAATATCGACCTCGGCAAGGGCAGCACCGATATTTCTGTTACCTTAAAAAGCGAGCTTTTCTACAGGATCCTCGGCGAGACAACGGGTATCGAGATAAAAAGCGAAAGCGACCTGCTGCCTTTGCTCAAAAAGCTTACCGATATCAGGCGTTCCTATGAAAAGATAGAGAATGCTCTTCGTGAGGTCGATGCCACGGGCTACGGTATCGTAATGCCCACCATTGACGAGCTTACGCTGGAAGAGCCTGAGATAGTCCGTCAGGGCGGAAAATACGGTGTAAAGCTCAGAGCGTCGGCTCCGTCTATCCACATGATGAAAGCGAATATCATCACTGAGGTAAGCCCCATTGTGGGCAGCGAGAAGCAGTCGGAGGAGCTTGTCATGTACCTCCTGCGTGATTTCGAGGAAAATCCCGGCAAGATATGGGAGTCCAACATTTTCGGCAAATCCCTGCATGAGCTTGTTAATGAGGGACTGCACAACAAGCTTTATAGAATGCCCGTTGATGCACGGCTGAAGCTTCAGGAAACGCTGGAGCGGATAATCAACGAGGGCTGCGGAGGACTTATCTGCTTCATTCTGTAAAAAAATCCTCCGAAACTCTTGACAAAATCAAAACACCGTGCTATACTGTTTATTGTAATATTTCAAATGCTATGACAGGAAATAAACCCGCAGCTTCTTTTCCAGAGAGCCGCAGCATTGGTGAAATGCGGTACTGAACTTCGGTTATACTCGTCCTTGAGCAGTCGGCTGAAAGCATATGCAATTAGGCTTGAACGGGTTCTCCCGTTACAGAGATGCGCATTGTCAGATGCGAAATGAGGTATTGCAGGCAACTGTGATACGAATGAGAGTGGTAACACGGGTAAATTCAGCTCGTCTCTCGAAGCATAGGCTTCGTGAGGCGGGCTTTTTGTTTATGCGAAAGGAGGCGGCTGCCATGCTATCTGACCTATGTGGTTTATTACGATCAAATAAGGACCGTCTCTCTGACGGAAACAACAATTTTACAGGAGGAAATTACAATGAACGCATCTAAGTACACAAGAGGATATTTTATGCCCCCCGTTGAGTGCATGAAGTGGACAAAGAAGGAATATATCGACCACGCTCCCATGTGGTGTTCCGTTGACCTGAGAGACGGAAACCAGGCTCTTATCATTCCCATGAGCTTGGAAGAAAAGCTGGAATTTTTCAAAAAGCTGGTAGATATCGGCTTCAAGGAGATAGAGATAGGCTTCCCCGCAGCTTCCGAGACAGAATATGAGTTCTGCCGTGAGCTTATCGAAAGAAATATGATACCCGATGATGTAAGGATACAGGTGCTCACTCAGGCAAGAGAGCATATTATCGCAAAGACCTTTGAAGCTCTTGCAGGCTGCAAGAACGCTGTGGTTCACCTCTACAACTCTACTTCCGTTGCACAGCGTGAGCAGGTATTCAGAAAGAGCAAGGAAGAGGTAATCAAGATAGCTGTTGAGGGTGCAAAGCTCTGTGCTGAGTACAGAGAAAAGACTCCCGGCAACTTTATTTTCGAGTATTCTCCCGAAAGCTTCACAGGCACAGAGCCTGAGTTCGCACTGGAGATATGTAACGCCGTTATCGACATCTGGAAGCCCACTCCCGACAATAAGGTCATCATCAACCTGCCTGTTACCGTTGAGCTTTCCATGCCTCACGTTTATGCTTCCCAGATAGAATACATGAGCGATAATCTCCACGACAGAGAGAATGTTATCATCTCCCTCCATCCCCACAATGACCGTGGCTGCGCAGTTGCGGATGCAGAGATGGGTCTGCTGGCAGGCGGCGACCGTATCGAGGGTACCTGCTTCGGAAACGGCGAGAGAACAGGTAACGTTGATATCGTAACACTGGCTATGAATATGTATTCTCAGGGCGTTGACCCCCAGCTGGACTTCTCCGATATGCGTTCTCTCGTTGAGATATACGAAAGAGTTACCCGCATGAAGGTAAACGAGAGAAGCCCCTACGCAGGCAGACTGGTATTTGCCGCATTCTCAGGCTCTCACCAGGACGCTATCGCAAAGGGCATGAAGTGGAGAGAGGAAAAGGATCCCGAGCACTGGAACGTTCCTTATCTTCCCATCGACCCCATGGATGTCGGCAGAGAATACGAGGGCGATGTTATTCGTATCAACTCCCAGTCCGGCAAGGGCGGTATCGGCTACATCATGGAGCAGATGTTCGGCATAGATATGCCTCCTAAGATGCGTGAGAACTTCGGCTATGCTGTCAAGAGCGTTTCCGACCATGCTCACAAGGAGCTTATGCCTTCCGAGATCAAGCAGATATTCTTCGATAAGTACGTAAATATCGAGACAAACTTCAAGATAGACGAGGTTCATTTTGTACAGAAGAACGGCATCACAGCAAGCGTTACCATCAACAAGGACGGAAAGCCCGTGACCTGCGAAGCAGTGGGCAACGGCCGTCTGGACGCAGTTTCCAATGCTGTTAAGAAGGAGCTTGGTCTGGAATATACCCTTATCACATATCAGGAGCACGCTCTTGAGACCAGCTCCCAGTCTCAGGCTGTGGCATATGTTGGTATCGAGACCAAGAACGGCGTATTCTGGGGCGCAGGCATCAATACAGATATCATCGACGCTTCCGTATCCGCTCTTGTTTCCGCTATCAATAACAGCGGAATAGTCGGCTGATAAAAACATCAGGCTGTGACCTGCCGTTCGCCTGACAGGTCACAGCTGAAATTTAATTGAGTTTAATGCAGTTTTAATCTGTTTTTTGTTATTTCTCTTGACAGGATATGTTAAAATATTGTATAATCAAACTGTACTGTTATATCCGACCGATAGGTGCGGTGATGTACAATATTATAAAACGGTGGCGATCATTAACCTATGATTTCAGGAATGAATACTTTGGTCGAAGTTATTTCCGCAGACATCAACCGCCTGACGGAGGATCTGCTGGAGGATCATTCTGCCCGTCTGTTTTCACGGGGCGGTCATTTCAACAAAAGTCAGCTCATACCTGTCTATTTCCTGCTTATTTCGGGCTGCTATGAGGAAGATACCTACAATAATTTCCTTTACAGCCTGCGGGACGATATAAAAAAGACCAACCGACCCTTTGCATTTATCGACACTCCTCTTGAAGAGCCGGGAGCGGCTGCCGAATATATGCTTTCGGGCATTGATACAAGCTGCAGCGGCTCAGTGATATCGGGACTGTGCGGTCAGGTGAATATCAACAGCGACCCCGGAAGAACTCAGCTTGCCCAAAAGGTGCTGGGAGATATGCTCTCATGTAGCAGGACAGATGTGCTTGATATCGGAATGTCGCTGGTGTATAAGTTCAATATCGTGGCAAACGCTATTGAAACGGGAACTTCCGATGATATCCCCATAGTGATGTATTACGGAAATCCCACTCCGAAAGATGTGCTGTTCCTTTGCTTTATGCAGCGCAGCGGATTTGATGTGATATGCGTATCGCCCGATAAAAGCTGCGAAAATGCTTTTGAGATATGTCCCTTTGCGGATAAGCTACAGAAGATAGAGCTGCCCATGTCGGCAAATATAAAGCCTTTCCCCCAGAAGCTTGTCAAGACCAAGATAGCTACGGTGGCATACAATGCCGAGCGTGAGCTTGATACCATGCTTTACGGCGGAGATACAATTTTCCGTGACAGGCAGTTTGACAAGATGGATTCAGTGGTGCTGAAAACCACATTTGATGAAATAAGCATACTGTGGGATCAGCCTGCAAAATTCCGTTCAGGCTTTGCGGTAAGAGGGGACAGGGTAATAGTTCCCACTATCTTTGCCAAGGTAAATGGCGTTGACGACGGCAATCTGAAAGATTACTGGAACATGACGGAAGATCTGCTTACTCCCGATTCCATTTACATCATCAAGTCGCCGTCATATAAGCGGCCCGGGCTTAACGTTACACGAATATACGCACCGTATCATGACGGCAACAAGCTGAATATTCCCGAGCTGATGCGCTCGCCGCTGAATAAATACGGCTTCCTTTCCGAAGCACTCCAGAACCTTATTATGGAGAAGATGCAGGCGGCTATCGACGACGGAATGTTGGAAATGGATAATCCTGCCGAAACTGTGGATTACATCATGTATGCAGGTCTTAACCTTGACAGACGTGTGCTTCAGCTTTTGCAGAAGTATGATTATACAAAGGATATCCCGAAGTTTGTGGTGGTAGATGCGATAGAGGAGCCTTTCTCAAAGCTTGAATGTACTCAGCTGCTGCTGTTTTCATATCTGGGCTTTGATGTGCTGATACTTTCACCGTCAGGCTACCGTGATATTGAAGCATACGTCTCCGATGATGCTTTCGAGACACATACCATGAATCAGTTCCCGTATAATGTTTCTGTACCGAGATTCAAGATCCCGACACAGCCAAGAGTGAAAAAACAGAATAACGGACTTTTTAAAAATTTATTTAAGAAAGGGCGATAAATATTATGGCATTACAGTTTACACCATCAAATGAGAAGAAGAGCGACGTTATCCCTGCGGAGGCTACCGTAGTTGACACAGCGGAGGCTTCAAAGGAGCTTAACCTCAAAATAACCGAACCTCAGACCTATTCCATAATCGACACAGCCAACGAGCTGAAGCAGGAGCTTGCTTCCAGCGAGGAGATTGACAAGCTTGTAAGCACTATCAACGCAAATGACCCCAACTCTATCATTACCTTCGGTAATCAGGTGGCAGAGGAGATTTCCAAGGCTTCCGACCAGGTGCTCAACTCCATGAACATGACCCAGCTGGACGATTCAAGCGAGCTGCTCAATGCTCTTAAAAATATCATGGATCAGTTTGATGTCAAGGAGCTTACTGAGGAAAAGAAGGCAGGCTTTTTTGCAAACCTGAGAAAGCAGCTTGACAAGATACTTGCCAAGTACCACACCATGGGTGAAGAGGTTGACAAGATATATGTACAGCTCAAGCAGTACGAGAGCGAGATATCTCAGTCCAACATAAAGCTTGAAACCATGTACAACGCAAATATTGAGTACTATAAAGAGCTCCTCAAATACATTATGGCAGGCGAGCAGGCTTGCAAGGAGCTTGACCAGTACATCGAGGACTTCAAGGTAAAGGTACAGAACAATCCCGATTCCGGCACAGCTGCAATGGATCTCCAGACTCTCGAGCAGACAAGATCTATCATGGAGCAGCGTGTAATGGATCTGAAAATTGCGGAAAATGTTGCAATGCAGACCGTTCCTATGCTCAAAGCAATGGAATTTTCAAACATCAATCTTATCAGAAAGATAAATTCCGCTTTCATCATCACAATGCCTGTATTCAAGCAGGCTCTTGCTCAGGCTGTTATGCTCAAGAGACAGCGTATCCAGGCAAATGCTATGAAGGCTCTTGATGATAAGACAAATGAGCTTCTTCTCAAAAATGCTCAGAATACCGTTGACCAGACCAAGCTCACAACTCAGCTTGCAATGGGCAGCTCTATCAAGGTAGAGACTCTTGAAAAGACATGGGAAACTATCGTAAACGGTATCGACGAGACAAGAAAGCTTCAGGAGGAGGCACGTACAAAGCGTGCTGAGGACAGCAAGCGTCTTGAAAAGCTCAAGGAAGACTATAAGGCAAAAATGAACAGCTAAGCTGTTTTTATCCCGCCGTCCTGTATTATTGCAGGGCGGCGGAAAATATGGTGTATTCGGCGGGCGCACCACTATAATTTCCGTCGGGAATGGAGAAATTCAGTTATGGGTATGACTATGACTCAGAAAATACTTGCGGCTCACGCAGGCCTTGATAAGGTTGAAGCAGGACAGCTCATCAAATGTAAGCTGGATATGGTCCTCGGAAACGATGTTACCACTCCCGTTGCTATCAACGAGTTCGAAAAAGCAGGATTTACAAGCGTTTTTGACAACACTAAGATTTCAATGGTTATGGACCATTTTACACCCAATAAGGACATCAAGTCCGCAACAAATTCACTCCAGTGCAGGACTTTTGCAGGAAAGTACAACATCAAGAATTATTATGATGTCGGCGAAATGGGCATCGAACACGCTCTGCTTCCCGAAAAAGGCATCGTAGCCAGCGGCGAATGTATCATCGGCGCAGACAGCCACACCTGTACATACGGCGCTCTTGGAGCATTCTCCACAGGCGTTGGTTCCACAGATATGTGCGCAGGTATGGCAACAGGCGAGGCTTGGTTCAAGGTTCCCTCTGCTATCAAGTTCAACCTTACAGGCAAGCTCAATGAGTATGTAATGGGCAAGGACGTTATCCTCCATATCATCGGCATGATCGGCGTTGACGGCGCTCTTTACAAGTCAATGGAATTTTCAGGCGAGGGTCTTAAATCCCTTTCTATGGACGATCGTCTTTCAATGGCAAATATGGCTATCGAAGCAGGCGCAAAGAACGGCATTTTTGCTGTTGATGATATCACAGTTGAATATCAGAAGGGCAGAGTTGACCGTGAGTACAAGATATATGAGGCTGATGCCGATGCAGAGTATGACGCTGTTTATGACATCGACCTTTCAAAGATAAAGCCCACAGTTTCCTTCCCTCATCTTCCCGAAAACACAAAGACCACCGATGAGTGCGGCGAGGTAAAGATAGATCAGGTCGTTATCGGTTCCTGCACAAACGGCCGTCTCGAGGATATGGCAATGGCTGCAAAGATACTCAAGGGCAGACACGTTGCAAAGAATGTACGCTGCATAGTTATCCCCGCAACTCAGCAGGTTTATCTTGACTGCATAAAGAACGGATATATGGAAACATTTATAGAAGCTGGCTGCGCAGTTTCCACACCTACCTGCGGCCCTTGTCTCGGCGGTCATATGGGTATCCTTGCAAAGGGTGAAAGAGCAGTTGCCACCACCAACAGAAACTTTGTAGGACGTATGGGTCACCCCGAGTCTGAGGTTTATCTTGCATCTCCCGCAGTTGCGGCAGCTTCGGCTATAACAGGTAAGATCTCTGATCCCTCAGAGGTAATGTAAGGAGGATAATCATGGTAAAGCACGTTATTATCTGGACTCTTAAAACCGAATATTCCGACAGTGAAAAAAGAGCCGCTGCCGAAAAGATTAAAAGCGGTCTTGAAGGACTTGCAGGCAGGATCCCCGGAATGACAAGCGTAAAGGTCAATATCGACCTGCTGCCCTCTTCCACAGGAGATGTTATGCTTGATACGGAATTTACCGATGAAAGCGCATTGAAGGCATACCAGACCAATCCCGAGCACGTTGCTGTTGCGACATATGTTCGCTCTGTTGTATGCGACAGAAAATGCGTTGATTACGAATGCTGATAAAGCCGTAGATAATGTTTTGAAAGGATTTGTTATAAATGAAGGTTTGCGGAAAAGTTCATAAATACGGAGATAACGTTGATACCGACGTTATCATTCCTGCAAGATATCTTAACACTGCCGACCACAAGGAGCTTGCGGCTCACTGCATGGAGGATATCGACGTTGATTTCGTAAAAAACGTAAAGCCCGGCGACATAATGGTAGCTGAGCAGAATTTCGGCTGCGGTTCTTCAAGAGAGCACGCTCCCATTGCTATTAAGACCAGCGGAATTTCCTGCGTTATCGCATCTACATTCGCAAGAATTTTCTACAGAAATGCCATCAACACCGCTCTGCCTATACTTGAATGCGATGAAGCTGCAAAGGATATCGACAAGGGCGATGAGGTTGAGATCGACTTTGATACAGGCGTTATTACCAACAAGACCAAGGGTCACACCTATCAGGCGCAGCCCTTCCCTGAGTTCATCAAGGAGATAATCGCAGCAGGCGGACTGCTCAATTCCCTGAAAAAGTAAAATAAAGCGGGAGCTTTTCCCGAAAGGAAGAATCGTTATGAATAAGAAAATCGCAGTTATAAAGGGCGACGGCATCGGTCCAGAGATAGTGACCGAGGCTATGAAGGTCCTTGACAGCGTGGCAAAGAAATTCGGTCACACATTTGAGTATGACCAGCTCCTTATGGGCGGCTGCTCCATTGATGCAAACGGCGTTCCTCTTACAGATGAGACCATTGCAAGGGCAAAGGCAGCAGATGCAGTTCTTATGGGCTCTATCGGCGGAAACACAGCTACTTCACCCTGGTACAAGCTCCCTGCGGACAAGCGACCCGAGGCAGGACTTCTGAAGCTGAGAAAGTCCCTTAACCTCTTTGCAAATCTTCGTCCCGCAGTGCTTTACAGCGAGCTTAAGGACGCTTGCCCCTTAAAGGCTGAGATCGCCGACAGGGGATTTGACATGATGATAATGCGTGAGCTTACAGGCGGTCTTTACTTCGGCGCAAGAAAGACTGAGACCGTGGACGGCGTTGTTACCGCAACAGATACCCTTACATACAACGAGAACGAGATAAGAAGAATCGCAATACGTGCCTTTGACATTGCCATGAAGCGCAGAAAAAAGGTAACAAGCGTTGACAAGGCAAACGTTCTTGACTCCTCCAGACTTTGGAGAAAGATCGTTGAAGAGGTAGCAAAGGATTATCCCGAGGTATCCTATGAGCATATGCTGGTGGATAACTGTGCAATGCAGCTGGTAAAGGATCCTGCTCAGTTCGATGTTGTCCTCACCGAAAATATGTTCGGCGATATCCTTTCCGATGAAGCTTCCATGATAACAGGTTCTATCGGAATGCTGGCTTCCGCAAGCCTTAACGATACTAAGTTCGGGCTTTATGAGCCCAGCGGCGGATCTGCTCCCGACATTGCGGGTCAGAACAAGGCAAACCCCATTGCCACAATTCTTTCCGCAGCTATGCTTCTCCGTTATTCCTTTGATATGGATAAGGAAGCTGACGCAGTTGAAGCGGCTGTTGACAAGGCTCTCAAGGACGGTTACCGCACGGGTGATATCATGTCCGATGGCATGAAGCACGTTACCTGCTCCGGAATGGGCGACGTTATCGCTGCAAATATCTGATAAAACAAATCGGACTGATGGACCGCATCAAACGGTACATCAGCCCGATATTTTTAGTTGTTACATCATTGCGGCAATTCCACGGAGATTGTTTTCAATGACAAATTCCATGTATTCGATGAATTTCTCGTTTGAAAGCTGGATATCTCCAAGAAGCTTGCTTTCCATCATTGAGGCGGCAGCCTGAGAATAAAAAGTCACGTTGAAATCGAATATATCCTGCTTTTCACGTATCTTTGCTTCAACGTCCTTGCCAAGACCGGCAAGCTCCGAGTAGATTGCTTTTTTTGTAAGCGCCTGCATATAATCTGTCAGGATATTTTTCAGATATCGGTGCTCAACTGAATTTAGCAGCGATAGGCAGAAGCTCTTGTTTTCCGAAAGATAATTCAACAGTCGTCCGAAGCTTTCCTCCCATGACACAGAGCTGTCCTGCAAGCGCATTACCTGTTCAGCTTCAATGCTGCAAAGCCACCTCAGCAGGTCATAGATATCCTCAAAATGGTAGTAGAAGGTCTGGCGGTTTACTCCGCAGTCATCAGTCAGTTCTTTTATGGTTATTTTATCCAGTGAAGAGTTTACAAGGCGAGATTTCAGAGCGGCAGCAAGCTGATATTTAATAGGTGCGGCTGTCTTTGTATTAGGCATTTTAAAGTATCCTTTCACGGTTGGTCATATATGTTCAGAATGATATGCTGATTAACATTATAACATATCCCGCAGGACTTTTCCAGACATTTTCCCAAAAATGTCTAAATATTTTTGACACTCAGTTATTTTTGTATATTGCAAGTTCACTTAAATTATGGTAGAATATTTGTATAAAACAGCGAAAGGAGTGCTATTTTTGTCAAAAGATAAAATTCCGCAGAATGCAGAAGAGAACGAGTCGTTTATGTATAAACTGGCTTCGTTCATTGTAGATAAAAGAAATCTGTTTTTTCTGCTGTGGATCTTTGCGATAATTTTCAGCTTTTTTTCACGTAACTGGGTAAAGGTCGAGGACGATCTTACCACATACCTTCCCGACAGCACCGAAACCCGTCAGGGTCTTACTCTTATGGACGATGAGTTTATTACATACGGTTCTGCTTCGGTAATGGTATCAAATATCACCTATGACAAGGCGGAAAGCATATCGGACGCAATAGAAAATATCGAGGGTGTATCCGAGGTCGCATTTGATGATTCGGAGGATCACTATAAAAATTCGTCAGCACTTTTCTCCGTTACATTTGACGGTGAGGCTGATGACGAGATAAGCGTCAATGCTATGAATGGCATCAAGGAGATGCTCTCCGATTATGACTTTTATGTATCGGGCGAGGTCGGTGTTGATACATCTTCCGAGCTGGCTCAGGAAATGAATGTCGTAACGCTTATTGCGGCAGTTATCATTATACTGGTGCTTACCTTTACGTCAAGAGCCTATGCGGAGGTTCCCGTGCTGCTCATAACATTCGTTGCGGCAGCACTTATAAATATGGGAACCAACTTCCTGCTGGGAACCATTTCTTTCGTATCAAACTCCGTAACAATCGTTCTTCAGCTGGCTCTGGCTATTGACTATGCTATTATCCTTATCCACCGATACAGCGAGGAGCATGAGAAAATGGCTCCCCGTGAGGCTTGTATAACAGCCCTCAGTAAGGCGATAGTGGAGATATCTTCCAGCTCCCTGACCACTGTATCGGGTCTTATCGCACTGGCATTCATGCAGTTCAGGATCGGTGCCGATCTTGCAATGGTACTGATAAAGGCTATCATGTTCAGCCTTCTGTCCGTATTTACTCTTATGCCCGGACTTATCATGCTCTTCTCAAATCTTATCGACAAGAGCGTGCATAAGAACTTCGTCCCCAAAATTTCGGCAGTGGGCAAATTTGCCTTTGCAACCAAATATGTTATCCCTCCTGTGTTCGTTGTAGTAGCTATTGTGGGCTTTATTTTCTCCAATCAGTGCCCCTATTGCTACGGAACCAGTGACCTTAAAACCACCCGTGTCAGCGACCAACAGATAGCTGAACAGAAGATAAAGGATAACTTCGGCAAAACAAATCTTGCTGCCCTTGTGGTCCCTGCAGGCGACTATGAGAGTGAAAGCAAGCTCATAAACCGTCTGAGTAACTATGAAGAAGTTGACTCGGTAATGGGTCTTGCAAATATCGAGGCAATGGACGGTTATGTCCTTACCGATAAGCTTACTCCCAGACAGTTCTCCGAGCTTGTGGGTCTTGATTATGAAGTGGCAAAGGTGCTTTATGCGGCTTATGCCATCAACGACGAGGACTACGGCGATGTTGTAAACGGTCTTGAAAGCTACAGCGTGCCCCTCATTGATATGTTCATGTTTGCGTATGACGAGGTCGATAAGGGCTATGTTACACTTGATGATGACCTTATGGACACACTTGAGGATCTCCACACACAGCTCAACAAGGCAAAGCTTCAGCTCCAGAGCGATGACTACAGCCGAATCCTTGTTTACCTGAATCTCCCTGAAGAGGGAACTCAGACCTTTGATTTTCTCGGAACTATCCACGATGAAGCATACAAGTTCTACCCCTCCGATAATGTTTACATCGTCGGTAACTCCACAAGTGACTATGACCTTTCATCGTCCTTCGTAAATGATAACCTGATAATCAGTATCCTTTCCGCACTGTTCGTTATCATAATCCTGCTGTTCACCTTTAATTCGGCAGGACTTCCTGTGCTGCTTATTGCGGTAATTCAGGGAAGTATCTGGATGAACTTCTCATTCCCTTATTTCGAGGATTCACCTCTGTTCTTCCTCAGCTACCTTATCGTAAACTCCATTCAGATGGGTGCAAATATCGACTACGCTATCGTAATTTCAAGCCGTTATATGGAGCTTAAGCAGCAGATGCCTATCAAGCAGGCTATAACCGAGACACTTAATCAGGCGTTCCCCACTATCATCACATCAGGTGCAATACTTGCAGCAGCAGGCGCACTTATCGGTGTGCTTTCATCAAACGGAACCATTTCGTCTATCGGTGTCTGCCTCGGACGTGGTACCCTTATTTCCATCGTTCTCGTAATGGGCGTACTTCCTCAGATACTTCTTCTGGGCGATACTATCATCGAAAAGACTTCCTTTACTATCAAGAAGCGTGAGCGCACTCAGGTCTCAAGTGGAAAGATCGCTGTTACAGGCCTTGTTCACGGCTATGTTAACGGACGCATTGATGCGATAGTCAACGGTATCATCATCGGTGATGTTGACGCACGCATTGAAAGCAAAAACGTTGACGGACTGACTGACGGTGAAGAGGATAATTCTCAGGGCGAAAGGGAGGAAATTACTGATGGATCAAATTAAAAGAATTTCAGCCGCTGTCGCCGCTCTTACAATGTGCGCAAATATCTGCTCCGCAGTTCCCGCAGTGTATGCGGAGGATTATTCGGCTTCCGCAAAGATATCTGCCGATAAGTCCGATGTGATATATATCAACTCGGCAGAGGAGTTTGCCGAGTTTGCAAAGAACTGCACCCTTGACAGCTATTCCGTTGGCAAGACCTTCGTGCTCAATGCGGATATCAGCTTTGCTGACAAGGAATTCGTTTCCGTTCCCTCATTCGGCGGTGTCTTTGACGGAAACGGCCATAAAATAAGCGGCTTTTCCATTACTGACAACGGCTCTGTTATGGGTCTGTTCAGATATGTTGAAAAAACAGGACGTGTAAAAAATCTCAATGTGTCGGGAAAGGTATCACCTTCAGGCTCTGCAAAGAAATGCGGAGGCATTGCAGGCGTTAACAAAGGAACCATTTACGGCTGCACTTTTAACGGTGTTATCACAGGCAAGGAGCAGTGCGGCGGAATAGTCGGACTTAACGATGAAAACGGAATGGTAGCTTCCTGCAAGAGCCTTGGCAGAATAGAAGCTAACCATTTTGCAGGCGGAATTGCGGGACAGAACACAGGCTTTATCATGCAGTGCGAGAACGCTTCTTCCGTAAATACCAACGCCACTGATTCGTCCCTTGACCTTGATAACCTGAAATTCGAGGACCTGTATTCCACCGAAAGTGCTGCAGATATCACAGACTGCGGTGGTATAACAGGCTATTCAACAGGCTCTATCCAGAACTGCATAAACAGGGGAATGGTAGGCTATCCCCACATCGGATATAACATCGGCGGCATATGCGGCAGGCAGAACGGCTATATCAGCCGCTGTGAAAACTATGGAACTATCAACGGCAGAAAGGATACAGGAGGAATCGTGGGTCAGGCAGAGCCGCATTTCTCACTGCTTTTCTCCGAATCAGGCATGAACAAGCTCCGTGACCGCCTTGATGAAATGAACGACATCATTGACCGGACTATTGATGATGCCAACAATTCGTCAAATCAGGTTTCGGGCGATATGGACGATACCATTGATATACTCCAGCAGGTGCGTTCCGATTCCGATGATTTCCTTGACGAGGCGGACAGGGTGATCAATTCAAATATTGATTCCATAAACGAGCTGAGCGCCCGTGTGTCTGACCTGATAGATATGTCCGAGCCCGCTTCAGACAGCTTTTCAAAGGCTTCCGATTCCATGACAGATGCCCTTGACACCCTCTGGGAAGCAGGGGATATGATGGCTGATTCGCTTGACAGCACAGATCAGGCATTTGATATAATCTTCCCAGGACTTGAAGACCTGTCAGACTCCATAAAATCACTGGGCGATGCAAACAAAAATCTCCGTGACAGCCTTTCTTCCCTTAATTCGGGTCTTGGCGATGAAGAGTCAATGAAAGATGCCATTGATTCGCTGAAAGATAATCTGGACGACTTCAAGGACACCAATGAAAATATCAAGAGAATAATTACCGATATGCTGAATGCTCTTGAAAATTACAATGATTCTACGGAAACAAAGGACGCTGTTGAAAAGATAAAGAATGCTCTGGAGAAGCTGAGCGGAGTTTCCGACAGCCTGGCAGATGATCTTGACAAGGCAGAAGATGACCTTGACGCCATCAAGACCCTTTATGATGCAGGTATCAGGGATCCCGAGGCGTATGACACATACATAAGCGATATCCTTGATATTCTTTCGGAGGGTTCAGGGTCGGAATTTTTCGACGGCCTTTCAGATCTGATAGACGGCATTTCCGATTTGGTCAATTCAGATGCGGCAAGCAACCTTAAAGACGTGCTTGAAAGATGCTCCGATGATATCCGTGATACCATTGACAACGCTCCCACCGCAACTATCATATATCCGAATGTAAATATAAGCAGCCTTTATGATGTTATCGAATATCTGAAAAAGTCTGCTGACGGCGTTGACAGTGCAGGGGAGTCGGCACAGTCGCTGATAGACCGTATCCAGGACGCATGGGATTATGTAGATGATGCGTCCGCATCGCTTATTGCAGCTGCATACAAGGCAGAGGAAGCAGTTCAGTACGGAAATGATTCCGTGACCTACATATCTGACGGAATGGACTGCGTTCACGATATTATTGACTATTTCGCAGGCAAGCCCGAGATAAGCTTTACAGGTGCTGATGATGCTTTCATCGAAAAGAGAGATACCCTTTCCGACAGCATTCAGAAGCTGCTTGACAGCCTCAGCGTGCTCAACGACAGCACCAGCGGTTCCGTAGATATCCTTTCCGATGACTTCAGGCAGATAAACGACAAGGCTTCCGAGGTCAGCGACGCTGTTCTTGACCTTGTTGATGAGCTTAACGACAAGCCCACTGAGCTTTCGGACTACACTCAGGATATATCCGCCGAGGATAAGGGCGGCTGGGCAGAGGGCAAAATATCTGCCAGCAAGAATTATGGTCAGATAAACGGCGATGTAAGCGTCGGCGGCATTGCGGGAACCATGGGTATTGAAAATTCCATTGACCCCGAGGGTGATATCGAAAAGGTCGGAAGCCGTTCCTACGATTTTGTATATCAGTCCAGAACAGTTGTACGTGAATGCGTAAACAGCGGCGAAGTAATTTCAAAGAAGGATAACGTCGGCGGCATTGTGGGCGAGATGGACACAGGCTGCGTTATCAACAGCATTGGAATGGGCTCCGTTCAGTCCACTGACGGCGGCTATGCAGGCGGTATCGCAGGAGAATCCTCTGCAGCAATATACGGCAGCAGCGCTATGTGCCGCATCGAGGGCGGAGATTATGTGGGCGGCATCGCAGGCAGCGGACATGATATCCATAGCTGCATAAGCTTTGTTGATATACTGGACTCCGATGAAAACACAGGAGCTGTTGCAGGCGAGTGCGACGGCGAGCTTGAAAACAACGTTTACTCAGGCGGAGATGTGGGCGCAGTTGACGGCGTAAGCTACAGCGAAAAGGCATATCCCGTTACATATGAAGAAATGATCGCTATGGACGGTACACCCGAAGAATTCAGAGTGCTTACGCTTGTCTTCAAAAATGAAGATGATATTGTGGGCACTGTTGACTTCAAGTACGGCGAATCTGTAAGCGAGGATCAGCTTCCTGCCGTTCCCAAGAAGGACGGATGTTTCTCCCGCTGGGAAGAGCATAATTATGAGCATATGACCTACGGCGGAGTGATAAATGCGGAATTTTTCAAAAATGTTACCACTCTTTCCTCTGAAATGACCAGAGAGAACGGCTTCCCTGTAATGCTTGCTGAGGGTACATTTACCGATAAGGACATCTTGACTGCGGAAAATGTCAGCGGTGACGACTGGAACGTTTCTATCCCCGATGACGGCACAGAGAGCCACCTTATCCGTTTCCTGCCCCTTAACGGTGCAAGCGGCACAAAGGTGTTTGTTGACGGTCAGAAGGTCGATACTGAGGAGGACGGCAAATACCTTACCTTCACTGTAACTTCCTGTGATTTCACAATTACCACTGAGGAACATTCCTACAATATCCCGCTTATAGCAGGAGCTTCCGCAGGCGGCGCAGCAGTTATAATTGCAGCAGTTGCGGCTGCTGTGCATAAAAAGAAGAAAAAGGCTCTTGAAAATGTAATAAGGAAATAAAATCAAAGCAGATGCCGCCTGAGAAAATCGGGCGGCATTTGTTTTGTTTCAACAAAATTATTTGACATTTTTGCTGAAATGTGATATAATATTTTACTAATGACATATTGGATAGAAAGTCGGAAAGGAGAATGCCTGTGAACAATAAGCATACAAGCTATAAGGTAGCAGTCGGCGGAGTAGTGTCGGCGTTGTGCCTTACACTTATGTTCCTGACAGGCGTTTTTCCGCTGCTAAGCATGGCTATTCCTATCTATGCGGGAGCGCTTATGATAGTCGTGGCAAGGGAAGTCAGTACAAGCTGGGCATTTGCCGCATACTGTGCCGTGTCGCTGCTGTCACTGTTCCTCACGCCCGATAAAGAAGCTTCCACGCTGTTTATAATGTTTTTCGGGTATTATCCCATAATCCTGCCATGGCTTGACAAGATAAAATTCAAGCTGCTGCGGATATGTTGCAAGCTGGCAGTTTTCAACGGAGCCATTATCATATGGTACAAGCTCATTGCGCTTATAATGGGCGTTTACGATTTCTTCGGGGATTTTGCTTTCCTGGGCGAATATGCGGTGGCTGCCGTTATGGTGTTCATAAATCTTGTGTTTGCCCTTTACGATTATACCATAAGAATGATAGAAAGCGTTTATGTAAACTGGTTCAGACCTACGTATTTCGGCAAGAAAAAGCCAAAGCCGCAAAGCAAAAAAGATCATAGCTGAAAAAGGATCACAGCATCTGCCTGTCAAGCTCCTTTTTCAGCTTTTTTATTATCTTTTTTTCAAGCCGTGAGATGTAGGACTGGGAAATGCCTATCACGTCTGCCACCTCTTTCTGTGTCATCTCCTTTCCTGTTTTCATGCCAAAGCGCATTTCCATGATTATCCGCTCACGCTGAGGGAGAGAGGCAACAGTTTCACGGAGCACTGCTTTTTCCGCATCGTCCTCAATGCTGCTGTTGACAGTGTCCTCATCTGTTCCGAGAATATCCGATAAAAGCAGCTCGTTCCCGTCCCAGTCGATGTTCAGCGGCTCGTCAATGGAGATATCGTTCCTGTGCTGAGAGCTTTTGCGGAGAAACATAAGTATCTCGTTTTCAATACATCTGGAGGCGTATGTTGCAAGCTTGATGTTCTTTTCGGGCGAAAAGGTGTTCACAGCCTTTATAAGCCCGATGGTTCCGATGGAAACCAGGTCATCAACGCATATTCCCGTTGACTCAAACTTTTTTGCAATATATACCACAAGCCGCAGGTTATGCACGATAAGCTTTTCACGTCCTTTGGGGTCATCGGTCATCAGCATGGCAAATGCCTGTTCCTCCTGCTCTTTGGTAAGGGGAGGGGGCAGTGTTTCAGGGCCGTTTATGTAAAAAACACCGTCAGACAGTCCGAACAGCCGGCTTGCCCATTGTCTGAGTTTCAGTATTATCTGTTCCGAATTAAACATTTTCATCAAGCCTTTCTTATATTAAAATTTTGGGGTGAAACACTGCATAAGCATTATTGGAAGGAGATGCGCCAAGATATGCGTCTGCCTTTGAAAAGCAGCCTGTTTCATCATTTTTTATACATATCTCTTTTGGAAGTATCACAGGGATAAGTCCCGTGCCGGATGCGGTTGACCAGGGGATAAGCCGCCAACGGGTCATGACGGCAATATTTCCCGAGGCTGATATGTCCGTGCCGTCACACTGGGGTATATCTCCGTACAGCTTTTCCAGCTCGCAGGCGGGGCAGACTATCACAGGCTTTCCCGTAAAGCTGTCTTTCAGCAGATTGCCCGTGTCTGATATGGCTTTGAAGCTTACCGTTTTATCGCAGTCGGAAACTATCACGGTATATACCGCTCCCTCCTCCGAGGTGTCCGCAAAGTGCTTATACACCGCAATGCAGGCGTAGGCGGCTATTGAGGTTATCACAAGTGCGGGAAGCGAAAAGTCCGCATATAATATGCCGTTTCTGCTAACAAGCAGCTTTCCGCCCGAGATGTATGCAAGTCCTGTTCCCAGTCCGCCGTATATGAATGCGGTGAGATAGAAGATAAAAAGCCGTTTCAGATATATGCGCCTGTTTTCATATCCGAATGCCGTAAAAACTATCACTGCCGAGGATATAAGCTTTGTAAGCATCATCAGCCACACAGGCAGGCGGGGGAGAAATATCACCAGCGAAAACAGGCTGCCGAGCATTGCTGCGATAATGCCCCGTGAAGTTTTCATGGGACTGTGGGTTATTGTCTTTGCCGATTGTATCAGCAGAAAATCAACATAAATATTGACGATGATAAGCACGTCAGCATAAATAAACATTCCCAATCACCTCACATATGCTATTATACAGCAGCTGTTACAAGGTTTGTGTCGAAAATGAACCGCAGTATATTCGGGCAATGGCAGGAAAATTTGTGTAAAAAAAGGTTGGGGCAGTCACATTTGGGCAATATTCGGAATAATATATGTATTATAAAATAAAAATATAGGAGGCTTTTTATGTACGACGAATATAAATACCCCGGGAAATGCCACGATATCAAGTCGGCAGTGCCTGTTGAGGTGCAGCGCATATTTGATTCCTGCTCCGAGCGTGACTGTATCAGTGACCTTATGGTAACACTGGACGAGGGCTTTGTTCTCAGCGAGAAGACCACCGTTGTCAAGACACGGTGCGCAGAGGTCTCCAATGTTTGCGTTACCATTGACAGTATCCCGTTCAAAAACGGCTATTATGCGGTGGATATCACCTACACCTTCCGCCTGACTATGGACGCATATGAGTGTTCCTGCACCGATGAATCAGTTCCTCTCTGCGGAACGGCGGTGTGGAACAAGCGTGTTATTCTTTACGGCAGCAAGGCAAATATCAAGACCTTCAGCAGCACGGAAGAAAGTATTGGCGAGACCGACAGCTGCTGCCGCACCATAAATCTTCCAAAGGTAACCGTAAGCGTTGTAGAGCCTATAGCTCTTGAAACAAAGATAGACTGCATAAACACGGGCACCTGCGGAGATATTGCTGTGATCCGAGGCATAACGGTAACGCTGGGGCTGTTCAGCGTGATACGGCTCACAAGACCTGTATGCCTGCTTGTCCCTACATATGACTACTGCATTCCCGATAAGGAGTGCGCATCGCCTGCCGAGTCGCCCTGTGAGGTGTTCGGACGGCTGGATTTTCCCACGGAAGAGTTTTTCCCCTCGTCATGCCCTATGCCAGCGGCAGATAATCCTCCGGTAGGTCAGTATGACACAGATGCCGACTATCCGCCCGACAGTAATAATTTGGATATCTGAGATATTATTTAAAAGCCGTCTGATCTGTTATGAAGGTCAGGCGGCTTTTTCCTGCAAAAAAAGTTTGAAAAATGTAATTTTTTTCAGATGTTTTGAAAAGATACTTGATTTTTGGGGATTTATCTTGTATAATGTAAATGTATGCAGTGCGGTTATCCCGCTGCTGCGATAAACTGAAAGGAGTTTGTAACTAATATGATTTATTCTCATGAGGTTGAAACAATGTGCCCCGTTGCACAGGGCGTTGCACACGGTGCGGCTCCAATCCCCGAGGAAGCAAAATGGGTAAAGGCTAAGGAGATCAAGGACATTTCCGGCTTTACACACGGTGTGGGCTGGTGTGCACCTCAGCAGGGTACATGTAAGCTTACCCTTAACGTTAAGGAAGGTGTTATCCAGGAGGCTCTCGTTGAGACCATCGGATGTTCAGGTATGACCCACTCCGCTGCTATGGCTGCTGAGATCCTTCCCGGCAGAACCATTCTTGAAGCTCTCAACACTGATCTTGTCTGTGATGCTATCAACACCGCTATGAGAGAGCTTTTCCTCCAGATTGTTTACGGTCGTTCCCAGTCCGCATTCTCCGAGGACGGTCTCGTAGTAGGCGCAGGCCTTGAGGATCTCGGTAAGGGCCTTCGTTCTCAGGTTGGTACAATGTACGGTACTCTCGCAAAGGGTCCCCGTTACCTCGAGATGACTGACGGCTATGTAACAGGCATCGCTCTTAACGCTGACGATGAGATCATCGGTTACCAGTTCGTAAACTTCGGTAAGATGATGGACTTCATCAAGGGCGGCGACGATGCAAACACTGCTTTTGAAAAGGCTAAGGGACAGTACGGCCGTGTTGCTGATGCTGTAAGAATCATCGACCCCAGAAAGCAGTAATAGTCGAAGAAAAAAATAAGGAGGATAAACTACAATGGCTTTATTTGAATCTTATGAAAGAAGAGAAAAGCAGATTCTTGAGGTTCTTAACAAGTACGGAATCAGCTCTATCGAAGAGTGCGCAGATATCTGCAAGGCTAAGGGATTTGACCCCTACAAGATCACAGAAGGCATTCAGCCTATCTGCTTTGAGAATGCAAAGTGGGCTTACACTGTAGGCTGCGCTATCGCAATCAAGAAGGGATGTACAAGAGCTGCCGATGCTGCTGCAGCTATCGGTGAGGGACTTCAGTCCTTCTGCATCCCCGGTTCTGTTGCTGACCAGAGAAAGGTTGGTCTCGGCCACGGTAACCTCGGCAAGATGCTTCTTGAGGAAGAAACCAAGTGCTTCGCATTCCTGGCAGGTCACGAGTCTTTCGCAGCTGCTGAGGGTGCTATCGGTATTGCTGAGAAGGCTAACAAGGTTCGTAAGGAACCCCTTCGTGTTATCCTTAACGGTCTCGGCAAGGACGCTGCTCAGATTATCGCTCGCATCAATGGCTTTACATATGTTGAGACTGAGATGGACTACTACACAGGCGAAGTTAAGGAAGTATTCCGCAAGGCTTACTCCGACGGACTCCGTGCAAAGGTTAACTGCTACGGTGCTAACGACGTAACAGAAGGCGTTGCAATCATGTGGAAGGAAGGCGTTGACGTTTCCATCACCGGTAACTCCACCAACCCCACACGTTTCCAGCACCCCGTTGCAGGTACATATAAGAAGGAGTGCATCGAAAAGGGCAAGAAGTACTTCTCTGTTGCATCCGGCGGAGGAACAGGCCGTACACTTCACCCCGATAACATGGCTGCAGGTCCTGCTTCCTACGGTATGACTGATACCATGGGCAGAATGCACTCTGATGCTCAGTTCGCAGGTTCTTCTTCCGTTCCTGCTCACGTTGAGATGATGGGTCTTATCGGCATGGGCAACAATCCTATGGTTGGTGCTACTGTTGCCTGCGCAGTTGCTGTTGAAGAGGCTATGAAGGCGTAAAATGCGCATTTAAAGCTGATTTAATGCACTTAACGTAAAGTAAAATATAAATGCAAGTCAGTTGGAGAAATTCTCTGCCTGACTTGCATTTTTTATTTTTCTTGACTTATCTGCCTGTACAGTGTATAATAACTTTCAATAAATAATATAAAAGGTGAAATTATGCAAAATCGTTATGCAGGTGATATCGGAGATTTTGGAAAATTGGGATTGCTTCGCACGCTTTATGCAGCAGGGTTCTCGGTCGGTGTAAACTGGTATCTTAATCCAAATCTTACTTCAAAGGAATTGAATAATAAAGACGGGAAATTTGTAGATTATTCTCAATATAAGAATTGTGATGAACAGTTATATTCAGAACTGAAAAAGATCATAAGCTGTGGGCAGCGTAATGTATCGTCACTTGAAAATAATAATATTCTTCAGGCTAAGTTTTACTCAGCTCCACTTGATTTTTCCGATAAAAATAAATCAGAACGTTTTGATTTCCGCAGTGATTGGCATGAGAACGCATTAAAAACGCTTTTAGGCATTGATGTCGTGTTTGTTGATCCTGATAATGGCATGATCGTAAGATCTGCTGCAGGCACGCCCAGAGCCAATAAATATGTTGAACCAAGCGAACTGACAGATTATTATTCTCAAGGTGCCAGTGTGATATATTATCAGCATAAGGCTCGGTACAATGATACTTTTTATATAAATCGGCATAAGGAATTGCTTTCACATGAAATGTTATCCGATGCAGCAGGGCTTTGCATTAAATTTATACCTATTTCGCAAAGATATTATTTCTTTATTATTCAGCCAAGACATAGTGAAATGATTCAAAATCAAATAAATATGATGATGTCATCTGAATGGAGAAAATGCTTTGCTCTTTTGAAGTGATTGCACTCCAACAAAAAAGCACCCGCAAAGCAGGTGCTTAAAATCATATCATATCTTAATACGGCAGTTCAGCTGCGCCGTACATAAATGCCAGAGTTTTTGATATCTCCACAGGGTCACTTATGGGAACAGGCTGCCAGTAGTTATGGTCGCCGCCATATACGTAAAATGGCGTGAACTCTTCGTCCTGGGATATGTAGTTGCCGTTTTCATCAAATGTGAAAGTCTCAGTAAGAATAACCGTTCTGTTCTCGGGGAGACGGTTTCCGCCATAGCAGAAGTTGCCAAGAGAATAGATGATGTCCACTCCGTTGTACTCTTCCATCGGACGAAGTACATGAGGGTGAGAACCGACTATAAGGTCAACGCCCATATCGGCATACTTATGGCAAAGCTCAACGAGCCAGTCGTCAGGAACGTGCTCTTTTTCTGTGCCGCCGTGGAAATACATTATCTGAATGTCGCTGTTTTCCTTGACTTCCTCTATTACAGGAGTTATAAGCTGGTCATAATAGGGACTGAACAACCCTGTGCAGATTATTCCGAACTTAACGCCGTCTTTTTCAACATACACGGGATTTTGCAGATCGCCCCATGTGATGCCTGCTGCGTCCAGCGCTTCCTGAGTATCCTTATAGCCATCTGCACCGTAATCTGTGGTGTGGTTGTTGGCGATAGTCACAATGTCTATCTGACCTGCTTTCAGGATATCGGTGTATGATGTGGGCGACCTGAACCAGAATGCGGTTCCGCTCTTTTTTGACTTGCTCAGGTTTCTGTCCGACAGTACAAATTCATTGTTTGCAATGACAAAATCACTGTTGCTGTAGTATGGGACAGCCTTCTCAAAGAAATATGACGGGTCGCATTTCTCGGCATATTTTGCAAATGTATCAGTGCGGGTATCGCCTGCATTGGTGGACAGCAGGCAGTCGCCCAAGAATGTGAATGAGATAGATGAGCTATCTGTCAGGGAAAGCTCCTTGTCTGATGAGGGAGTGACCTCAGTTGCAGCGGTCTCCTCAACGGGGTATTCTTCTGCCGAGATGGTAGCTCCGTTTGTGCCGGATTCTTCTGTTCCGTTGTTATAAAGACGGGAACATCCGAAAATCAGCACGGCTGAAACGGCAGATAAGCCCAGCACAGTTCTGATTATTTTCAAATGACGCATCTCCGATCATTTTGTTCTTTTTATGTGGCTCTTTCTTTTTTATGCCATGTTAAGGAAAATGTATATACATACTCTTCCTCTTTATATTATAATAGTCTGATAGTTAAAAATCAAGTTAAAAAATGGTTACATTTCGGCGAAATCGCCTGTTTGCTGTTAAATTTCCTTGACAAATCTCACCGCTGTGGTATAATATTTGAGTAATGACGTTATGAATGTATGATGCAGTCGGAGGAGAAATATGTCAAGCAATGTTACTTATAAGTATATCAGACAAAATCCCGATATACACACATATATAAAGAATGCCGATGCGGCGGTCAAGGCTCAGGGCTATACCGAACATTCCTTTGCTCACGTTGAAAAGGTTGCGGATACGGTAAAAATGATCCTTGAGGGCCTTGGCTATGATGAACGCAAGGTGGAGCTTGGAATGATAGCCGCATATCTTCATGATATCGGCAATGTTATAAATCGCATTGACCACGCTCAGAGCGGAGCTGTCATGGCTTTCCGTCTGCTGGATAATCTTAATATGCCTGCCGAGGAAATATGCGATATCATATCCGCTATCGGCAATCATGACGAGGGCACTGCTCAGCCTTTAAATGCGATCACGGCAGCTCTTATAATCGCTGACAAGACAGATGTTCGCCGCAGCAGGGTGCGCAATATCGAATGTCTGGCGCAGGATATCCACGACAGGGTGAATTTTGCGGTAGAAAAGTCCGAGATTTATTTTAATGAAGATAAAACCGAGCTTATACTTGACCTTACCATTGACAAGCGTATTTCTTCGGTAATGGAGTACTTTGAAATTTTTATGCAGAGAATGATACTTTGCAAAAAATCCGCCGAATTTCTGGGAGTTGAGTTCCATATCAGGGCAAACGGCTCGGATCTGGTGTGACGCATGGCATTTGCGTGAAGGGAGAACGTATTTTATGCAGGTTATACCTTTTGCAGGGTTAAGTTTATATCAGATGTTCCTGATGTTCTGCTTCTGGAGCTTTATAGGCTGGTGCATCGAAGTAATCGACATGACCTATGAAACAGGGGAGTATCAGAACAGAGGCTTCCTGAATATGCCCATATGCCCCATTGAGGGACTGGGCGTTGTTATGGTCACGGTATTTTTCAGACCCATAGCCAACACGATAGTTCCGCTTTTTGTGGCCTCGACCATTCTTTGCACCGCTTTTGAGCTGTTTGTGGGCTGGGGAATGGAAAAGTTGTTCCACGCCAGATGGTGGGACTATTCTAATATGAAATTCAACTACAAGGGTTATATATGCCTGAGAAATTCCATGCTTTTCGGCGCAGGCTGCGTTGTGGTCATAAGATACGTTCAGCCGCTGGTCCTCAAAGCAATAAATGCAATGCCTGTGAAGCTTGGAATGAGCATTGTCATAATAATGTCAGTGCTTATCCTGCTCGATACTGTAGCGTCTCTGATGGCTGTGAGAAAGCTCCAGAATAAGATAAAACGTCTTGATGAGCTTTCAAAGCTGATGCTTTCAGTTTCCGTCAAAACAGGCAAGAAGCTTGCTTCCGGCACTCTGAAAGTAAAGAGCAATGTGGATAAGATAATCGACGCTAAGGACAATGTTGTTGAGAAAATGACAGATGTGAAAGATAACGTTGTGGAAAAGGTCGCTGATGTGAAGGATAATGTTGTTGAAAAGATGCAGGATATGAATGAGTACAATCTTGAAAAGCTTAGAAGTGAGTATGAGCGACTCATATCCGAAAAGGACACCGCAACAGAACGTCTGCTGAGGGCGTTCCCCAAATTTCATTCTCACAATTACTCCGAATCTCTCCAGCTGCTCAGAGATAAGATGCTTTACAAGGGACACAGGCACAGCAGTGATGAAACTGAAAATCAGCCTGAAATGATAGAGGAATCCAAGGAAGAAAGCAAGGTCTGACAGCATTTTTCGTTGAAAACCACTAAATATCTGTGATGTTCATCAAAAATTCATTGCTTTTTGTGTTGACTTTGCTTAATAAGTGTGGTATAATGTTCAATAGTAAGCAACCTTTAAGTTGATCCCGTGAGATCGACAAGGCAGCTTGAATGTGAATATTTGCGTCTGCACTGTGAAGTGTATAGCTTGTGGTGCGCCGTTTTATATGAATTTTCAAAACTGTCTGTCGTACTGCGGCGGGCAGTTTTTTTATGGAAAGGCGTGAGGGTATGATTCAGAAAGCAGTTATTCTTGACGAAAAATCCATGAATCGTGCTGTTGCACGTATTTCCTGCGAGATCATCGAGCGCAATAAGGGCGCTGAGGATCTTTGCTTTATTGGAATAATGTCACGGGGCGTGTTTATCGCTCAGCGCATTGCAGAAAGGCTTCATGAAACAGAGGGCTTGGATATCCCCATCGGTACTATTGATATCACCGCTTACCGTGATGATATCAGGGCTGATGAGGATAAGTCCTCTGTTTCTTTTGATGTAAGGGACAAAAAGGTCGTTCTCGTGGATGATGTTATCTTTACGGGAAGAAGCTGCCGTGCGGCTATTGATGCCGTTATGAGCAGGGGACGGCCTAAGTGCATTCAGCTTGCTGTGCTTGTTGACAGAGGCCACAGGGAGCTCCCCATACGTCCCGACTATGTAGGAAAAAATGTCCCCACTTCAAGGGACGAGACCGTCAGGGTCATGGTCAAAGAGGCTGACGGCTGCGACAAGGTTATAATCCTTGAGCAGGAAAGCACTATGAAAGGAATCGGCGAATGAAAACACTGTATAAAAACGTTACGGTTTACAGCGAAAATGACAGCTATAAGGCGGATATCCTTGTTGACGGAACAGATATTGCAGATGTAGGTGCAGATCTTAACTGTGATGCAGACCTTATTTACGACTGCACAGGTCTTGCAGCGATTCCCGCCCTGTGCGATATCCATGTTCATTTCAGGGATCCCGGACAGACTTATAAGGAAGATGTTATCACAGGCTGTGCTGCTGCGGCGGCAGGCGGATTTACGGCAGTGTGCTGTATGCCCAACACAAAGCCTGTGTGCGACAGCGCTGAGACTGCCCGTTACATTATGGATAAGGCAGCGCCTACAGGCGTTAAGGTATATCCTGTGTGTGCCGTAACAAAGGGCATGAATGGCGAAGAGCTTGCCGACCAGGACGAGTATGCGAAGGCAGGCATAAAGATGATATCCGATGACGGCAGACCTGTGGAGAATGCCGAATTTATGAGAAAAGCTCTTGAAAAGAGCAAGGAAAGCGGACTGCTTGTTGCTTCCCACTGCGAAGATCTGGCGATAATAAACGGCGGCATCATGCACAAGGGCGAGATATCCGAAAAGCTTGGCGTAAAGGGCATGGACAGGGCTTCCGAGGACAGTATTACCGCAAGAGAGATCGCTCTTGCCGATTCCTGCGGAGCAAGAATACACATCTGTCACGTTTCCACCAAGGGCAGCATAGGCATTATCCGTGATGCTAAGAAGCGTGGAATAAAGGTCACCTGCGAGACCGCTCCCCATTATATGATGTTTACACATGAAAAGCTTCTTGCAAGGGACGCTGATTACAGAATGAATCCCCCTCTCCGTGAGGAAGAGGACAGAAGAGCTGTGCTGGAGGGCGTTCTTGACGGAACCGTTGACTGCATCGTCACCGACCATGCGCCTCACTCTCCCGAGGAAAAGGCTGATTTTGAAAAGGCTCCCAACGGCATCGTAGGTCTTGAAACTTCCTTTGCGGCAACTCTTACCGCACTTTATCATACTGGCAAGGTGCCTATGACAAAGATAGTAACGCTTATGTCCGCAGAGCCGAGAAGGCTCATCGGCGTTAAGGAAGCTGTCATCGAAAAGGGCGCTCCCGCTGAATTTATAATCGCAGACCTTGACAAGGAGTGGACTGTCGATCCCGACAAGTTCAAATCAAAGTCACGCAATACAGTTTTCAAAGGCGAAAAGCTCAGAGGAAAGGTGCTTATCACCGTGTCTCAGGGCAAGGTCATATATGAATATCCGTCCGCAGTTAAAAGGAGTGATAGAATGTCATTTGACAGACTGATCGAAAAGATCATTGAAACACAGAACCCTACCGTTGTAGGTCTTGACCCCAAGCTGGAATACATTCCCGAATATATCAAGGAAAAGTGCGCTGCAAAGCACGGTGCAGGTCTCAAGGCAGCAGCTGCCGCTCTTTATAAGTTCAACAAGGGCATTATTGATGCAGTGTGCGATATCGTTCCTGCTGTAAAGCCCCAGGCAGCTTATTATGAGATGTACGGCTACTATGGAGTAAAGGCTCTGTACAAGACTATCAAGTATGCTCAGTCCAAGGGTATGTACGTTATCGTGGACGGCAAGAGAAACGATATCGGCGCTACTATGGACGCTTATTCCGCTGCATATCTGGGTTCTACTGAGGTTTACGGCGAAAGAATCGCTCCTTTCGGTGCTGACGCTCTCACTGTAAACGGATATCTCGGCACAGACGGAATCGAGCCTGCTCTCAAAACAGGCGGAAGCATTTTCGTTCTCGTAAAGACCTCCAACAAGTCCTCCGGCGAGCTTCAGGACAGACGTCTCTGCGATGGCAAGACCATTTACGAGACAATGGGCGATATGTGCGAGAAGTGGGGAGAAAAGTACATGGGCAGCTACGGCTACTCCGCAGTAGGTGCGGTTGTGGGTGCGACATATCCCGCAATGCTGGCTGAAATGCGTGAAAAGCTTCCTCACACATTCTTCTTAGTTCCAGGCTACGGCGCTCAGGGCGGCGGAGCAGAGGGCGTTGCAAAGGGCTTTGATGAAAACGGCCTTGGTGCAATAGTAAACTCTTCCCGTGCAATAATGTGCGCATACAAGAAGGAAGGCTGCGATGAACACGATTATGCAGGTGCTGCAAGACGTGAGGCTTTGAGAATGAAGGAGGATATCACCTCTCACATTCCTGCAATCAAGGCTCCTTCCCAGGACAAGTGATATAACCCGTCAACTGTCGGGCAGTCTGACTTACTGCCCGGCGAAGCGGTAAACTATAAAATTTTAGGAGGATAACAAATGTCTTTATTCAATATGGGAGACAAGGCTTATGTTATGCTTGCAAACGGACGTATTTTCGAGGGATATTCCTTTGGTGCCAAGGGAACTTCTGTCGGAGAGATCGTATTTGCAACGGGTATGACCGGATATGAAGAAACCCTATCCGATCCCAGCTACTTCGGCCAGATCGTTACACAGACATTTCCCCTTATCGGAAACTACGGCGTTAACGACCATGACTATGAGTCCAAAGGCTCATGCGTCAGCGGATATATCGTAAGAGAGTGGTGCAACTCACCCTCCAATTTCAGATGTGAGGGTAATGTCGATGAATTCCTCAAGAAGCACAATATCATCGGTATCCACTCCATCGACACCAGATGCCTTACAAGAATTATCCGTGAAAGCGGTGTTATGAACGGCGTTATCACCACCGAAAACGTATATGAGATGAAGGACGAGCTTATGGCTCAGATTCAGGCTTTCTCCATAAAGAATGCTGTTAAGTCCGTAACCGTTAAGGAAAAGGAAGTCTTTAAGGCTGAGGATCCCAAGTACGATGTTGTCCTCTATGACTTCGGCTACAAGTTCAATATCAGAAGAGAGCTTGTAAAGCGTGGCTGTAATGTTACAGTCGTTCCCTCATGGACTACCGCTGAGGAGATCGTTGAGATGCACCCCGATGGAATAATGCTTTCAAACGGCCCCGGCGACCCCACTGAGAATACAGATGTTATTGAGAACCTGAAAAAGCTCAAGGAATGTCAGATACCCATTTTCGGAATCTGCCTCGGTCATCAGCTCATGGCTCTTGCCAACGGCGCAAAGACCGAAAAGCTCAAGTACGGTCACAGAGGTGCAAACCAGCCTGTTATTGATATCGCACTTGACAGGACATTCGTTACCTCCCAGAACCACGGCTATGCTGTGGTAAGCGACAGCCTTGATCCCGCTGTTGGCGAGGTTTCCCACAAGAATGCGAACGATCAGACCTGCGAGGGTGTAAGATACAAGAACTTCCCATGCTTTACCGTGCAGTTCCACCCCGAAGCCTGCGGAGGTCCTCAGGATACCGCATATCTGTTCGACGAATTTATTGATATGATCAAATCCTCAAAGGAGGCTAAGTAAGATGCCGCTTCGCAGTGATATAAAAAAGGTCCTTGTAATCGGCTCAGGTCCTATCATCATCGGTCAGGCAGCCGAGTTTGACTACGCAGGCACACAGGCCTGCCGTGCCCTCAAGCAGGAGGGTCTGGAGGTAGTCCTCATCAACTCCAACCCTGCTACCATCATGACCGATAAGGCAATGGCAGACAAGGTTTACATCGAACCCCTTACACTTGACGTTGTAAAGAAGATAATCGAAATAGAAAAGCCCGACAGCATTCTTTCCACTCTCGGCGGTCAGACAGGTCTTACCCTTTCCATGCAGCTTGCTGAGTGCGGATTCCTTGCAGAGCACAATGTAAAGCTCCTGGGCGCAAATCCCGAAACTATCCACAAGGCAGAGGACAGACAGGCTTTCAAGGACACTATGGAAAAAATAGGCGAGCCTGTTATTCCTTCAAAGGTAGTTGAGACAGTTGAGGACGCTGTTGACTTTGCAAAGGTCATTCACTATCCCGTTATCGTCCGTCCCGCATTCACACTGGGCGGCACAGGCGGCGGTATCGCAAATAACGAGGAAGAGCTTATTGATATCGCAACAAACGGACTGAGACTTTCTCCTATCACCCAGATACTTGTTGAAAAGTGCATAAGCGGTTGGAAGGAGATCGAATTCGAGGTTATCCGTGACAGCAAGGGCAATGTTATCACAGTCTGCTCCATGGAAAACTTTGACCCCGTTGGCGTTCACACAGGTGACTCCATAGTAATCGCTCCTGCGGTAACTCTTTCCGATAAGGAATATCAGATGCTCAGAACTGCGGCTCTGAACATTATTTCCGAGCTTAAGGTAGAGGGCGGCTGCAACTGCCAGTTTGCGCTTCACCCCACATCTTTCAAATATGCGGTAATCGAGGTAAATCCCAGAGTTTCCCGTTCTTCCGCACTGGCTTCCAAGGCAACAGGATATCCTATTGCAAAGGTTGCAACAAGAATTGCCATTGGCTACACTCTCGACGAGATAATCAATGCAGTAACAGGCAAGACATACGCTTGCTTCGAGCCTGCTCTTGACTATGTTGTTGTAAAGTTCCCCAAGTGGCCTTTCGATAAATTCGTTTACGCAAAGCGTACTCTCGGCACTCAGATGATGGCAACAGGTGAGGTCATGGCTATAGGAACCTCTTTCGAGCAGGCTATGATGAAGGCTGTACGTTCTATTGAGCTGGGACTTGATTCCATGAACCTCAAAAAGCTGAAAAAGCTTTCCGATGAGGAGATATACAACAAGATAAAGGACGTAGATGATGAACGTTCCTTTGTTGTGTTCGAGGCTATCAAGAGGGGAGTTGCCCTTGAAGAGATACATGATATCACAAAGATTGATATGTGGTTCCTCTCCAAGCTTAAAAACCTTGCTGATCTGGAAGCTTATCTTGCAGACGGCGAGCTTACCTGTGAAAAATATGACCTTGCCAAGAAGTACGGTTATCTTGACAGCACCATTGAGCGCATGAGCGGTCAGAAGTGCCCCAAGAGAACAAGAGCCGTATTCAAGATGGTTGATACCTGCGCAGGCGAGTTCAAGGCTGAAACTCCCTACTTCTACTCCACATATGACGAGGAGAACGAGGCAAGACAGTTCATTGACCGCACTGATACAGGCAAGAAGAAGGTCATAGTTTTCGGTTCGGGTCCTATCAGAATAGGTCAGGGTATCGAGTTCGACTACTGCTCCGTTCACTGCGTATGGGCGCTTAAGGAAATGGGCTACGATGCAATTATCTGCAACAATAACCCTGAGACTGTTTCTACCGACTTTGACACAGGCGACAGACTTTATTTCGATCCTCTTACCAAGGAGGACGTTGAGTCTATCATTGAGACTGAAAAGCCTTACGGTGTTGTTGTTCAGTTCGGCGGACAGACAGCTATCAAGCTTACAAAGCACCTTTCCGATATGGGCGTAAGGATACTCGGAACCTCTGCAGACAGCATTGATGCTGCTGAGGACAGAGAGCGTTTTGATGAGCTGCTCAACAAGTGCGGAATACCCCGTCCCGCAGGTCATACCGTTATGAACACCGAGGAAGCTCTTAAGGCTGCTCAGGATCTGGGCTATCCCGTTCTTATGCGTCCTTCCTACGTTCTCGGCGGTCAGAACATGATAATCGCTCACTCCGATCAGGATATCATCGAGTACATGGAGATCATCACCAGAACCGCTCTTGAAAATCCTGTGCTTATCGATAAGTACATGATGGGCAAGGAAGTTGAGGTAGATGCTATCTGCGACGGTACTGACTACCTTATCCCCGGAATCATGGAGCACATTGAGCGTGCAGGTGTTCACTCGGGCGACTCTATCTCCGTATATCCCGCACTTACTCTTACAAAGAGAATAAGAGAGACTATCGTTGAATATACAAGACGTCTGGCAATGGCTCTTAACGTAATCGGTCTGGTAAATATCCAGTATGTTGTTTACAACAACGAGGTTTACGTTATTGAGGTCAACCCCCGTTCTTCCAGAACTGTTCCTTATATTTCAAAGGTAACAGGCGTTCCCATGGTGGATATCGCTACAAAGATAATGCTTGGCGAATCCCTTAAGGAGCAGGGATATCAGAGCGGACTTCACAAGGAGGGCGACTTCATTGCAGTCAAGGTCCCTGTCTTCAGCTTTGAAAAGCTCCATGATGTTGATACTGCCCTTGGCCCTGAGATGAAATCCACAGGTGAGTGCCTTGGTATTGCAAGGACCTTTGAGGACGCTCTTTTCAAGGGACTTGTTGCGGCAGGCTACAACATGAAGAAGGACGGCGGCGTGCTTATCACAGTACGTGACACCGACAAGCAGGAGATAATCTATGTTGCCGACAAGTTCGAGCAGCTTGGCTTTGATATCTACGCTACCAGCGGAACCGCTTCCACGCTTAACAGGAACATGGTCGCAGCAAACGTTGTAAGAAAGGCTTCGGAAGAAAAGCCCAACGTTATGACGCTCCTTGACAGCGGAAAGATAAACTACGTTATCTCTACCTCCGCAAAGGGACGTATCCCTGCATACGACAGCGTTAAGATCAGACGTAAGACAGTTGAGCGTTCTATCTGCTGCCTGACAGCTATCGACACTGCAAATGCGGTTGCCGATATCCTGGCAATGGGCAAGAACATTGACGATATGGAAATGATCGATATAACAAAGATCTGATGGAGCTATCCAGTTGATCTTTAAAAGCAAAAACGGGCTGTAACGGTATATAGAAATTCGTTACAGCCCTTTTACAGCATTGGAGGGCATTATGAACGACCTGGAAAAGGAAGTTGTCAGAGAGAAAAAATACGAAGAAAACCGCAGAAAAATGGACATTGTAAAAAGAAATTTGATGATTTCCCGAATTTACAATGTCTATGTAAACCTTGCTGTGACACTGATAAGTGCCGCAAGTATGTATATCTGGGTAAGCTACACAAGTGCGGGAATAAAAATGGTCCATATACTGTCTGAGGAAGTCGGAACTATCTCATTCCCGTGGTTCGGCGCAACATTTTTTATTGCTCCCATATTGCTTATCCTGAGCTTTGTTTCAGATGTTTTCTTGATACGAAAGCTGTCAAGGATATCTCAGGTCGTTTATATTCTGCTGTGCATTTTTACTGTTCTGGAGATATTCCTGAGGTTTGAGCCTATGAAGCCCTCCCATATTTTTATTCTGCTGGTTTATTCTGTGCTTGGCTTCTGGTCTGAGGATTTTGCCATACGTTCTTATAAGGAAATGGACCTGCTTAAAGATGAAGAGGGCTATCCCGAATTCAACTATCTGCTGGAAAAGGATAAGAACTCGAAGTATGTAAAATACCGTGAAAAATGGCTCAGAAAACAGAAGAAGCTTGATTATTACGGCAAGGAAGAGCGCCCTTTGCAAAATTACAGTATTACAGAAGCACCCTCGGCTAATGATATGGACAGCATAGGCGTGGAGAATTCAGACTGCGACAGGTGGTTTGACGACAGCTCCAGAATTGCCGAAAGCGAGGAAAAGCCGCAGATAGACATCAGCGAAATCGAGACGGATAAGTCCGCCATGCCCGATGAGTCGGAGTATGTTATCGACGACCCGAGAAAACGACCTTTATAACAAGAAAGGATCTGCTTATGAAATATACACAGGGTGTTTACCCTATAATCAGCAAAAAGGCTCTTGCAGCCGAAATATATGATATGACTATCAGCTGTCCGGAGGTGGCTCAGGCGGCTGTGTGCGGTCAGTTTGTGAACATAAAGGCTGACGGCTTTATGCTCCGCAGACCTATTTCCATCTGTGGTATCGACAAGGAAAAGGGTACTCTCAGAATTGTTTTTGAGGTAAGAGGAAAGGGCACAAAGGTGCTTTCTCAGCTTGCCGAGGGTCAGCTTATTGATATAGTTGCACCTCTGGGCGGCAGGGGATTTGAGCTGCTGGATAAGAGCGAAAAGGCTGTTATCATCGGCGGCGGAATAGGCAATCCTCCTATGCTCCCCATTGCCCGGCATTACGGAAAGAATGCAACAGTAATAAGCGGCTTCAGAAACGCTTCCGCAGTTATTCTCCAGAAGGATTTTGCATCGGCAGGAGCTGATGTTATCCTCTGCACCGATGACGGTTCTGCGGGCAGGAAGGGCTTTGTTACCGACGCTCTGGAGGAGGTGCTTTCCAAGGAAAAGCCCGCTGTCATTTATGCCTGCGGTCCCTCTGTTATGCTCAAAAGAATAATCGCACAGGCAAAAGACGCAGGTGTAAGATGTCAGGTATCTCTTGAAGAGAGAATGGGCTGCGGCGTAGGCGGCTGCCTGGTATGTGCCTGCCGCACCATAAGGGACGGCGAGGAATATTACGCTCATGTCTGCAAGGACGGCCCCGTTTTCAATGCTGAGGAGGTGCTTTTCGATGACTGATATGTCAAGACTTGGAATAGATTTCGCAGGTGTTCACTTCAAGAACCCCATTATCCCCGCATCGGGAACATTCGGTTACGGCAGGGAGTTTGAAGAGTTTTATCCTCTGTCCGAGCTGGGCGGTATCTCTGTAAAGGGAACCACAGGTCAGCGCAGAACGGGAAACCTTCCTCCCAGAATTGCAGAAACTCCTTCGGGTATGCTCAACAGCGTTGGTCTCCAGAATCCCGGCATCGACCACTTTATTGCAGAGGAGCTGCCTTATCTTAAAACAAAGGATACTGTTGTAATTGCAAACATTGCAGGCTCCACAGCAGAGGAGTATGCGGAAATCGCAAGGAAGCTGGACAGCACCGATGTTGATATGATCGAGGTCAACATCTCCTGCCCCAACGTAAAGGCAGGCGGAGCTGCTTTCGGCGTTTCCTGCGACGGTGCGGCTCATATCACAAAGATCGTAAGACAGGCAACTTCAAAGCCTGTTATGATGAAGCTTTCTCCCAATGTCACAAGCATTGCCGACATCGCCAAGGCCTGCGAGGCTGAGGGTGCAGATGCGGTATCCCTTATAAACACTCTGCTTGGCATGAGAATAGATATCCGTACAGGCAGACCTATCCTCCACAACAACGTAGGCGGTCTTTCCGGCCCCGCTGTTTTCCCTGTGGCTGTAAGAATGGTATGGCAGGTGGCAAATGCCATCAAGATACCTGTATGCGGCATGGGCGGTGTTTCCTCGTGGGAGGACGCAGTGGAGATAATGATGGCAGGCGCATCTGTTGTACAGGTTGGTGCGGCTATATTCAATGACCCCATGGTTCCCGTTAAGATAAATGAGGGTCTGGCTGATTACTGCGCTGAGAAGAATATCATGCTCAAGGATATCATAGGCTCTGTCAAGCCTTGGTAAAAATGAGATCTGAGCAGGAAATGTATGAGCTTATCATAGGCACAGCCCGTGCAGATGAACGCATAAGGGCTGTGTATATGAACGGTTCACGGACTGATAAAAACGCACCGAAAGACATTTTTCAGGATTATGACATTGTGTATGCGGTCAGGGAGACAAAGCCCTTTTATGAGGACAAGCACTGGATAGACCGTTTCGGCGAAAGGCTTTATATGCAGTGTCCCGACGAGCTGGACAGGTCATTGGGAAAAGAGGTCGATTTTTCACAGTCTTATGGCTGGCTCATTCAGTTTGCTGACGGAAACAGGCTTGACCTTCATGTCGAGTCTGTCGGCTGTTTTGATTATGAGTGCGACAAGCTTTGCAGGATACTTCTTGACAAGGACGGCATTATGCCCAATATCCCCGAGCCGACAGATGAACAGTATCGTGTGAAAAAGCCGTCTCAGGCGGAGTTTGAAGCTGCCTGCAATGAGTTCTGGTGGTGCCTGAACAACGTTGCAAAGGGTCTGTGGCGCAATGAGCTGCCGTATGTTCATGATATGTTATCCTATGCAGTCCGTCCGCAGCTTGTGAAGATACTTTCGTGGAAGATAGGGCTTGATACCGACTTTTCAGTAAGCGTGGGAAAATCCGCCAAATATATGTACAGATGGCTTCCTGCCGATGTGTGGGAGCGCTTTCTCAAAACATACGGCGGAGCAAATGTGGAAGAAGTCTGGAACGCTGTATTTATTATGTGCGGTCTGTTTGATGAATTTGCACCCCAAACGGCAGAGCGTCTTGGCTATCATTATAACAGTGAAGAGGCTGCAAACAGCAGAGCATGGCTTGAAAAGGTCAGAAATTATCCTAAGGAATGAATCAGATGGTAAAAATATATCTTGTCCGTCACGCTGAGGCGCAGGGCAATGTGGAAGAATTTTTTCAGGGACATATCGACACTGACGTAAGTGAAAAGGGCAGAAAGCAGCTGGAGTGCCTTGCAGAGCGTTTCAAGGATATCCCCATAGAAGAGGTATATACAAGCCCACTGAGACGTGCAAGGGCTACTGCAGAGGCTGTGAATAAATATCACAGGCTGCCGCTAACCGTTGACCCTCACATTATCGAAATTTATGCGGGAGACTGGGAGGGCGTCAGGTGGAGCGAACTGCCTGAAAAATTTCCCCATGAATATGAGCTGTGGTCAAAGCAGATAAATAAATTCAAGGCTCCGCACGGTGAATCAACTCGGCAGGTATATGACCGAATGAAGCTTGCAATGAGGAACATTGCCGCAGAGAACAATGGCAAGACTATTGCCGTGATATCTCACGGAATGGCGATAAAGGCGTACCTTAACTATGCCGACGGCAGAGAATGGGAAAATTACGCTGACCCGGGCTGGTCGGACAACACGGCGGTTTCGCTTATCGAATATGATGATGAGCTTATGCCCCATATCATATTCAAGAACGACAGCTCTCATCTGAAAGATGGGCTTTCTACTCTTGCAGTGTCAAAATGGTGTAAAAAATGATGTCGAAAGGAATGTATCTATGAAAATAATGTCCGTGGATTTCGGGGACAGCAGAACAGGGATTGCAGTCTGCGACAAAAGCGAATTTCTGGCATCTCCGCTTACAGTCATTTTTGAAAAGAATTTTGACCGCTGCCTTGAAAAAGCCGCTGATCTTGCAAAACAGGAGCAGGCTGAGCTTATCGTAGTGGGATTTCCCAAGAATATGAACAACACTGTGGGCGAAAGGGCGGAAAAATGCACGCTTTTCGGCGACAGGCTCCATGAAATGACAGGCATTGAGGTCGTAATGTGGGACGAGCGCTGCACGACTGTCTCGGCCCATAATTATCTCAATGAGGTCAATGTGCGTGGCAAAAAACGAAAGAATGTGGTCGATGCGGTTGCGGCTGTCATCATTCTTGAAAGCTATATGGGATTCAGGAAAAATACTGCAAACAAATAAAATCAGGGAGGGCGTCGGCATGAAAAAAGTAAATATCCTTATCATGGCGGCGCTTTTCGGCGTTATGTCTCTTACAGCCTGCGGCAGCGGAGATGACGGCTCAGGCGGAGAGTTCAATGTTGTAATATCGTCAAATCCCGGAAACCTTGACCCTCAGCTTGCGGAGGACAAGGAGTCTTTTTATGTTATCCGCAACATTTACGGCACCCTTATGGATATTGATGGCAGCGGCATGATAGTCAACGGTACGGCGCAGAGCTATACTGTTTCATCTGACGGCCTGACATATACCTTTAAGCTGCGTGAAGGTCTGTGCTGGCAGGGGCTTTCATCAAGCGAGACCGTTCCGCTTACAGCATATGACTATGAATACGCTTTCAGGCGCATCTATGACCCTCAGACACATTCTCCCCATACTGAGCGCTTTTCGGATATTAAGAACAGTATGGCGGTTTACGGCGGTGCAATGAGCAGCTCTCAGCTGGGCGTTAAGGCTGTTGATGAACTTACACTTGAGATAACTCTTGAATATCCCGACTGTGAGTTCCTGAAGCTAATGGCGCACCCTGCGGCGTCCCCATGCAATGAGCAGTTGTTTCTTTCCACTCGTGGAAGATATGGTCTGGCGGCAGATGCCACATATGCCTGCGGAGCATTTTACATCACCGACTGGAACTATGACCCTTACTGGCACGATAATCATATCACTCTTGAAAAAATATCGGCAAATTCCCTTGACGGCTACAAAACCTACCCCGATATAGTAAATATCGAGATAACAGGGGACAGGGAGGCATATTCTGCCGAAAACAACATCAGCATTGATGCCTATGTGATAGATGATATTGCCCTTTACGACCGCAGCGTGCAGAAAAGGTATTCCTGCCGTGAGTATATTGACAGTACTACCTGCCTTTTTATTTCTCCACAGTCACCCATAGCAGTAGATGAGGACGTAAGGAGAGCAGTATTTTCGTCGGTTGACCTTGACAAATTGGCGGGGGAGCTGAGCGATAATTCGGTTCAGGCATTCGGATTTATTCCCAACGCAGTTACTGTAACAAACAAGAGCTTCCGTGATTTTTATCCCGAGAGCAGAACAGTCTTGTCAGCATCGTCTGCAAAGGCAGTCTGGGACAGGTTTACAGCGGGACATACCGATATTGATTTCAACAGCAGCATCCTTCTTGCAGATGACTCGCTGAACTCCGAGTCGCTGCCTTACAGTATCACATCTGACCTTGAGGACAAGCTGGAGCTGTATTGCTCGCCTGTATTCGAGGATAGGTCTGACTACAAAAAAAGGCTTGAATCGGGCGATTATGACCTGTGCATTGCCGAGATAAAAGGGGGGACCAACTCTGCTGAGGAGTTCATGCAGCAGATAGCTGATTTCCTGCCCGACGGCAACTCGGCAGATGAGCTTATAAAGCGTGCGGACAGGTGCATTGATCTGTCCGAAAAAAAGGACGCAATAAAAGCATTTGAGGACTATATAACTGACAATGCCTATGCACTGCCGCTGTCTTTTGAAAAGGTTTATTTCATCTCGTCCGATGATACATCGGACATCTGGTATGACCCGTTCAGTGAGACTATGTTCTTCAAATATGCCAAGCAAAAATAATGTTAATAAAATGTAAAATCCGCAAATATGCCTTGACAAATAAGTGTTGTGGGTGTATAATATTAAAGTAATGCGGATATGGCGGAATCGGCAGACGCGCTAGATTCAGGTTCTAGTGGTAGCAATACCGTGTGTGTTCAAGTCACATTATCCGCACCAAGCTCTCAAATGGCTATAATATGTCATTTGAGAGCATTTTTTATATTTTATAATTGTAGAATATGTTAATATGATATACATATACGGCGCTACTACGACACTACTACGACAAAACGCAAAAATAAATTTGCACAATCATCAGTCAAATTTCAGGTTGTTTGCAGCTTTAGCATTATCCCAAAGCCGCAGACAGCTTAATCATTTTCAACTCTCGGAACAATAGACAGAATATAATCTGCAAGAGATTTCAGGGTGATCTCTTCCTGCTGAATGTATTCATATATAAGGTGCTTCATTTTATCGGAGTCGAAAGCATATGCCGCAAGAAGGGCATAGCTTCTCTTTGCACTTTCGTCAAGATCACTTTCATCTGTCAGTTCTCTTATCCTTGCGGAAAATATTTCTTCATTCATAAGTGCCATAGGATCAGTCCTTTTTAGATTTAGTTTATTTTAAATCAAGGCAGCTTTATTAGCCTGTTATTTTGATTAAGCTTACCATTTTTAGCCTGTTTTGTCAAGGCGTGAAAACCAAAAGTGTATAGTAAAATCTCAGATATAAAAAAAGTCACATTTTTTTGGAAAAAACTATTGACAAATGAGAATTTTTATGGTAAACTAAATAAGTCGCTGAATGAGAGTGGTTTCAGTAATGCGGCAAGCCTCATAATGGAGAGGTGTCCGAGTGGTTTAAGGAGCTGGTCTTGAAAACCAGTGATCCCGCAAGGGACCGTGGGTTCGAATCCCACCCTCTCCGCCAACATTTTTCCTATATATTTAATTTTGTTACCATTATGCAGAAGTACTCAAGTGGTGACGAGGCGCCCCTGCTAAGGGCGTAGGTCGGGAAACCGGCGCGAGGGTTCAAATCCCTCCTTCTGCGCCAAATAAACGGTTTGGATTTTATCTGAACCGTTTATTTTTTTGCCTGCTCTTCATTTCTTGACTTTTTTATGCTGCGGTGATATAATTTTACTTGGCAAAACATATTAGATATAATGCCGCCTGCGAAAGGATAGCACATATATGGAATTAACACAGCTTAAATATTTTTATGTAGCCGCTGAATGCGGTCAGATAACCAAGGCTGCCGAAAAGCTTCATATTGCGCAGCCTGCACTTACACAGTCTGTTAAGAGGCTTGAAAACGAGCTCGGTGTAAAGCTGTTTGAACGCAGAGGACGAAGCGTTGCTCTCAGCAGATGCGGTGAATATCTGCACAGGCAGCTGGGTGTTGTGCTCAAAACACTTGAGCGTATTCCTGATGACCTTACAAGAATTGCTGACCTTGAAGAAAATACCATACGTGTCAATATTATTGCTGCATCTCTTCTGGTCACTGAACTTATTATCAAATATAAAAAGCTTAATCCCGATATAAAGTTTCATCTGTATCAGAGTGCTGATGAGGAAAATTGCGACTGCACGGTTTCAACTGAATTTACAGGACTTACCCCCAATATCCCGAAGAACTGCCTTTACAGGAGCTTTACGGAGGAGATACGGCTGGCGGTGCCTGCTGATTCCAATTATGCCAGACAGAATTTTGTTAATCTTTCCGATGCCAAAGGTGAAGGTTTTATCAGCCTGTCAGGCTCCAAGCCTTTTCATTCAATATGCGACACGTTCTGCCGTACTGTGGGCTTTGTACCCAATGTGATATTCGAAAGCGATTCGCCCTCAACGGTACGTGACCTTATCGGTTCGGGAATGGGTATCGGCTTCTGGCCTGCTTATACATGGGGAGATATCAACACCGATAATGTTGCTCTGCTGCCAATTTCCGTGCCCGACTGCCGAAGAGAGATAACGGTCGTATGCAACAATACCGAGTCAGCTGCAGCTGTTGATTTCTACAATTTTCTTTGCGATAATATTGAATCGGTGCATCGTGAATCTCTGAAAAAGTTCTGATGATGTTCTGCACATTTAATGAATTTTGGAGTACTTCATACCTATTTCCAAGGAAATAGATATGAAACATAAATCTTATAACAAGGAGACATTAAATGTCTGATTTTAATACATTTGAAAAGCTGGGAGAAAGCTGTGAGATATGCGTCACAAAGGAGCATACCTTCGGCACTGACGCATTCTTGCTGGCTGATTTTGCCAAAGCACGCCACAAAGATATTGTCTGCGACCTTGGCACAGGCTGCGGAATAATTGCCGTTCTCATGCGCCTGAGATATGAGCCTAAGCAGGTATATGGCGTGGATATTCAGCCGCAGGCGATAGAGCAGTTTGAGCTGACTGTGAGCCGCTCCGGGCTGAAAGAGACATATCCATTGCTTATGGATCTGAAAGCACTTACAAACGATGCTCCGCTGGGCAGATGTGACCTTGTCACCTGCAACCCGCCCTATAAGGCAGCCAAAGCGGGCATTGAAAGCGAGCTTTCGGCTCACAAGATAGCCCGTCACGAGATATTGTGCAACATATCTGACGTGTGCGCTGCCGGAAATAAGCTCCTGAAATACGGCGGCAGGCTGTGTCTGTGCAACCGTCCCGAGCGTCTTGCGGACGTTATGTGCGCCATGCGTGACAATGATATCGAGCCGAAATATCTGCGGTTCGTATCAAAATCGCCCAGTGATGCTCCATGGCTTTTCCTTATTGAAGGAAGAAAGGGCGGCGGCTCATTTATGCAGGTGCTTCCGCAGCTTTATATCAGCGGAAGCGGGGGAATAAGCCCAGAGCTTGCACAGATCTACGGAAAGACCGATGAAAGGACTGAATAAAATGCCAGGAAAACTTTACGTTGTGGGAACACCCATCGGCAATCTGGAGGATATCACCTACAGAGCTGTCAGGATCTTGTCGGAAGTGGATTTCATCTGTGCCGAGGATACAAGAGTTACCGTCAAGCTTCTCAATCATTTTGATATAAAAAAGCCTTTGCTCAGCTATCACGAGCATTCTGCATCACACGTTTCGGAAAATATCATAAGCCGCCTGCAAAGCGGGGAGAGCTGTGCGGTGGTAACCGATGCAGGTATGCCCTGTATCTCCGATCCGGGCGAGGATCTGGTCAGAATGTGCAGAGACCTTGATATCCCCGTGGAAGCTGTTCCGGGACCTACGGCAATGGCAACGGCGGCGGCGGTGTGCGGTATCCCTGCATCACGTTTTGCATTTGAAGGCTTCATTTCCGTCACAAAGAAGCAGAGATTTGAGCATCTTAAATCCGTATCCAAGGATACTCACACGCTGATTTTTTATGAGGCACCACATAAGCTCAGGTCAACTCTTGAGGATATGCTGAAATATTTTGGTGACAGACGCATATCCATATGCCGTGAACTTACAAAGATACATGAAGAAGTAATGCGTACAACGCTTTCTCAGGCGATAGAATACTATGAGCAGAATGCTCCGAGAGGGGAGTATGTGCTTGTGGTGGAGGGCATGAGCGCTGAAGAGCTGAAAGATGAATATTCGGTGGAAGAAGCTGCCGATATTGCACGCAAGCTCATTGAGGGCGGTGCAAAGATGTCCGATGCCTGCAAGGAAGCCGCAAGGATAACAGGGGTGAGAAAGAACGATATTTACACTGCCGTAATGTGATTTTGACTCTGTGTAAATAACGCTTTGAGAATTTTGTTAAAAATGCTCAAAAAATATGCAGGATTTTTTTTGCAAACTTGCGTTTTACATCTTGCAAAATCTGAATAAAGGTGTTATAATAAATTCAGTCTTTATGTGATGGAAGTTTTCGCATGGAGAAAATTATACAGGGAGGTTGTTAACAATGGCGTTAACCAACACATATCTTATCAATTTACTGGAAAATGTTAAGAAGCGTAATCAGGGTGAGCCCGAATTCATTCAGGCTGTTACAGAGGTTATTGAGACCCTCGAGCCCGTTATCAACAAGAGACCCGATCTCGTTGAGGCAGGCGTTCTTGACAGACTCGTTGAGCCTGAAAGACAGATCATTTTCCGTGTTCCTTGGGTTGACGACAACGGCAAGGTACAGGTAAACCGTGGTTTCAGAGTACAGTTCAACTCTGCAATCGGTCCTTACAAGGGCGGTATCAGACTTCACCCCTCCGTTTATATCGGTATTATCAAGTTCCTCGGCTTTGAGCAGGTATTCAAGAACAGCCTTACAACCCTCCCTATGGGTGGCGGCAAGGGCGGCTCCGACTTCGATCCTAAGGGTAAGAGCGACGGAGAGGTTATGCGTTTCTGCCAGAGCTTCATGACTGAGCTTTGCAAGCACATCGGTGCTGACACAGACGTTCCTGCCGGTGACATCGGTACAGGCGGACGTGAGATCGGCTATATGTTCGGTCAGTATAAGAGACTCCGCAACGAGTTCACAGGCGTTCTCACAGGTAAGGGTCTTACCTACGGCGGTTCTCTCGCAAGAACAGAGGCTACAGGTTACGGTCTCTGCTACTTCACCAACGAAATGCTTAAGGCTAACGGCAAGTCCTTCGAGGGCAAGACCGTTGTTATCTCCGGTTCCGGAAACGTTGCTATTTACGCTTGCCAGAAGGCTACAACCCTTGGCGCTAAGGTAATCACAGTTTCCGACTCCAACGGCTACATCTACGATCCCGACGGAATCGAGCTCGAGCTCGTTCAGCAGATCAAGGAAGTTGAGAGAGGCAGAATCAAGGAGTACATCGGCAGAACTTCTCACAAGAATGCTGAGTACCATGAGGGCAGCGTTTGGACACTTAAGTGCAACGCAGGCAATATCAAGCTTGACATTGCTCTTCCCTGCGCAACTCAGAACGAGATCGACGGCGAAGGCGCAAAGGCTATCGTTGCTAACGGCGCATTTGCTATCGCAGAGGGTGCTAATATGCCTTCTACTCCCGACGCTATCAACACATACCTTGCAAGCGGTCTCCTCTATGGTCCTGCAAAGGCTGCCAATGCAGGCGGCGTAGCTACTTCCGGTCTCGAAATGAGCCAGAACAGCGAAAGACTTTCCTGGACATTCGAGGAAGTTGACGCTAAGCTCCACAACATCATGGTTTCCATCTTCAATGCTTGCGACAGCGCTGCTAAGGAGTATGGCATGGAAGGCAACTACATGGCAGGTGCAAACATTGCAGGCTTCCTGAAGGTTGCTGAAGCTATGAAGGCTCAGGGCTGCGTTTGATTTCGCCAACTGATTTATGGAGGCACTGAATGAATTTCAGCAAGAATAATAACGGTCATAAAGACTTTACAGCTCATACCTCACAGGATACGGACTGCCGTCTTTCACCAAAGCATGATAACAGAGGAACAGCTCATTACCATGCCAAGGCAGATGGATTTACCAAGGACTGCATGAAGCCCTCATTAAATCCCTCCGATTCGCATAAATCATATATCAAAGATCACGATTAAAGCAAAGGCTCACGGGTATTCTTCCGTGAGCCTTTTTTGTTAATGCTTCAAAGCATCCTGCGTTATACGTAAATAAAAAAGCAACAGGCTGCACTTTTCGTATAGCCTGTTGCTTTTTTATGGTTTATCTTACTTTTTATCTATAATAAGAACATAGAATATTCCTGCACCAACGCAGGCAGCCAGTGACAATACTATCACCTTGACAGGTGTGGCAACTGTTTTAGCCTCTTCGTCACCATTTTCATCGGATTCTTCCGCTTCCGATATGTCGCTGTCAGATGACTGGGCAGTTCCTTCATCCGTTGCTGAAACTGTAACGGTTTCTGCAACTGACTGAGAAGTTTCGATAAGGTCAGGAACTGTTGCGTCCGCAGGATTGGTGTCTTCGGTAACAGCCTCTGAGCTTTGTAAAACTGTCACGCTTTCGGTAGTACCATGAGGATTTTCGGTTATGATCTTATCATCTTCATTTGCCTGTGAAGCTTCTGTGTTCCATACGCTTTCGCTGCTGTCCTCGGAAATAAGCTCCTCGCCAACGCTTCTGAGCACCAGCATATAAACGGACATTGTATCTGCATCAAAGCTTACGGTGTTGCTGCCATACTCAAAGCTGTCCGTTCCGATGTTTACAATGTCCGCATTTTCATCTATGCGGTATGCTTCGGAAAGCTCATAATCATACTGAGATGACTTGATGTTTATGTTGAAATTCTTCGTATTCACCATGTTTTTGTTTGTGAGTATAAGACGCAGCACTTCAGGGTCATCATTATCCACAGCCGCATATACCGAGCTCATTGTATCATCGTCGTTGTCAGAATATACAAGCGCATCTCCGAACTTTGTGCCCTCACCGTCATAGTCGGTGAAAAGATTCATGGCAGCCTTCTGGAAGCTGTAATCCTCCGAAACAGGGGACAGGCAGGCAAGGTAAACGCCTTCCTTTGCAAAGGTTCCCAGCACATCTGTCTCGGCAATGGCACCGCTCATATTGTCTCCGCCGCCAAAGTCATATTCAGAGAATGAAAGACGAGTTCCGGGATAATTCATTCTTATAGAAGCCTGCAATGTGGGGATAAGCGGGGTGAACTGCTTGTTCATAAGCACTGAAACGCTGTTTTCCGTGTAGTCCGAATCCCATAGTGTTCGGACCGCCTGCATACGGTAAGCGTTGCTGAACTCATCGCTGCTTGTGAGCACAGGAATGCCCACGGGAGTAAGCGCTTCGGTGTAATAGTGCAAATCCAGAACGTCCAGCAGACGATAACCCACCTGATCGCCACGCATATACATATACGAGAGGTAATTATCTATAAACCATGAATACTCATTATCCGAACGGCTGCCCCATGCGTCTGAATTGTTCAGATTTATGCAGCCCTGAAGCCCGCTGACTGACGGACCGAATATAAAAGCCTTGTTGTCAATAGTCTTGACTGCATATGCAAGCTCCGCAGAACGATACAAAAGCTCGTCGGGGGTTATCTGGTCAAGACCCAGCACCGAGAAATTCTCAGCCCACTTATCAGGCTCGCTGTCAAGGAAATATCCGTTTATTCCGCCCTCCATGGCTGAACCGTAGCGGTTTACCAGATAGCTCACATATTCGTCCATATAGACCACGTCATCGTCAGTGTCGGGCTGATTAAGATATGTGTCGTTTTTATGGAACTGCACGGTACACCATCTTGTCTGCTTCGACAAAGCATCGTCAGAAACGATACCCATGGAATCCTTGGAGACATATCCCATCAGCTGGAGAGTTACCAGCCTTACGGGAATATTGTTCATCATTCCACGGGTAACAAGTGAATCAGTGTAAAGCGCAGGTGAGCTCCATTTGCTGGATGGAAAATTATCCACCAGCGATATATCGTTTGAGTTATTGCCGCTTGTTCCGGGATTTGAGAAATTTGTCTCCCAGTTGTAGGTTGAAAGAGATGTGCCCGTCTGCTTTATAACTGTAGGGGATATGCCCGCTATATTTCCCTTGTCGTTTATGCCGAAAATATAGGGGCTTATCTTAGTCTTGTCCTTTTCAGGCTTGACTGTTACGATGGTGTCGGCAGTTTCGGGGATTATCTCGATTATCATTTCGTTGTCCGCATATGTTGAGCAGGGGATAGCCGCTGCGGTAAGCAGTGCGGTAGCAAAAGCAGCAATTCTTTTCACTTTTTTCAATATTACGGCCATCCTTTCTCAGAGTTATGATCGTTATAGGCGATCAGGTTACTCATATTTACATTATACAGCATTGATGTATAAAAAGCAAGTGAAATCGTGTTATTCATCTTTCATTGCCATAAAGCTGTAAACTGCCGACATTCCTTGCAAATTAAATTCCACAGTGTTGTCAGGAGCTTTTTCAAGGGGGATTTTTATTTCATGGAAATCGTCCCATGAGGCTGACGGGGGTATCTCAGCCGAGCCTATGCAGCTGCCGTTGCAGATAATTTCAATTCTGGCAGGGGAGCAGGGGGCTGAAGCATATACTATCATATGATCTGCGCCGTCAAACTGACAGCTTTCAAATGAGACATTTCCGCCCCAGTCGCCGAATTTTACATACCAGTCATTTTTCGCATTGGAAAATCCGAGGGAACCTCTGAAGATACTGTCATTATTTTTACAGTAAACAGTTTCACCGCATTTTCTGAAAGAAGCCTCTGCCCCTGAGATCATCACATCAGCCGTGCAGCGTATATCCTTGCTTGAAGCGCCTGCCATAAATGTGTATTTTCCGCTGAAAATTTCCATTCTACCGTTAACGGTGCTGTAGGCTTCAAGGCGTTCCTTGGGAATTTCAAGGGATAATTTGGCGGTTTCGCCCGCTTTTATGGTGACTCTTTCAAATCCGCAGAGCTTAGATATTCTTTCGGGGGCAGTGTCCGCAGAGAAATATATCTGAACCACTTCATCTCCATCTGTGTCGGAGGTGTTTTTTACATTTACGGATATTTTTATGCAGTCGTCAAGCGCATTCACCGTAAGATCAGAATATTCAAAGCTGGAGTATGATAAGCCAAATCCAAAGGGATAAAGCGGCTCACCGTCATAATACATATAGGTTGAGCGTGATGTGATGATATCATACTCCTTGATATCGGGAAGCTCATGCGCTGATCTGTACCATGTGATAGGACATCTTGCGGCGGGATTATTTTCACCGAATATGGTCGAATACACAGCATTTCCCATCTCTGCACCGCAGTGGGAGGAGTAAATTACCGCCGAAGCGTGCTTGCTTTCGCTGACTATGGCGTAAGGGTAACTTGATATAAGCATAAGCACAAGCTTTTCGGAGGGCAGGCTCATTATCTGCTCATGCTGATGAGAGGGGAGAGCAAGAGTTTCCCTGTCATAACATTCCCTTGCCACCTGCATCGGGTGATTTCCTGCACAGTATATCACAATATCCGACTTGTGCGCCAGCGCATGAAGTCTTTCTGTTCCTCTTGAAACAGTTTCAATAGTGAAAAGCCTATTCTCGGAGGGGCGGCAGGTTGGCTTTACGGCAAGCTTGCCATTTTCATTAACATAAACCGAGTCATCATGCCACGATTCAAAATAAACATATTCGCCGTATTCGTGGGGCTTGAACCATTCTTTTATAAACCATTCGTATGGTGTTTCCGAGGAAGCGGAGTATGTGCCGTTTTCGGTGACATATTTGCCATTGAACAGAGATTTGAAATTATAAACGCTCTCGTCCCATTTGTGAAGCTCGAAAAGCTCACGTTCGGTGATCTTATCGGCAGAAAAGCTTATTTTTCCGTCATCGCCTACAGACATATATTTTCCGTTTGCTTTGGATTTTACGGCAACATAGTCGTATCCGTTATCAAAGGAAAGCGCTTCCTTGTCAAAGTGCATTTCAAATGCTTTTCGTACAGAAATGGCATAAGATGCCACGCCTGTGTACCAGTCACGGTAATTTTCATCAGCTATCGGCCCTGCAATAAGAATTTTTCTCTTTTCTCCGCTGACAGATATTTTTTCACTTGTTAATGGTAAAATGCCGTTATTTTTTAACAGGCAAATCTGCTCATAAGCTGCCTGCCTGTTTATTGTGCGGGCGTATTCGCTGTCAGGCAAAGTGTCGGTATCGGAATATTTGTGTCTGTCATCAAATTCGCCCAGCCTGAACCGTCCCAGCAGAACATTTCCCACAGCCTTGTTGATAACATTTTCAGAAATAAGCCCTTTATTCAGTGCATCTCTTGCAGCGGCAGCTACCATGCGGCCATCATCGGTCATGGTATCGGTACCGTTCTTTATGCACAGCGCCAGTGATTCGGCGTGAGAATTTGTATAGCCGTGTTCAAGATAATTCTGGGAAAAAGCTCCGCCGTCACTTACTGCCAAGTCCATTTTCCACTCATCTTTAAGGACGTGCTGCATATCGGGGTTCATATCCCCGGGAACGCCGCCGATCTTGTTATAGGCAGCCATTACAGCGTGAGCGCCGCCATCCGTGAGAGCAGGCTTGAACGCACGGTAATAGTATTCGTGGAGCAGCTTCACGGTAACATCGGAATTTCCGCACATACGGTCTTTTTCGTTGTTATTGGCGCAGAAATGTTTAAGGGTGGGGAGAGTTTTCAGCAGAACTCCGCTTTCGTCTGTGCGGCAGTCCCTGATATCCTTGTCGGCAGGCTCTTCACTGTGAGCAGCACCTGCAAGACCGATGGTGTATTCCTTTGACATCTCACCTGCAAGGCAAGGGTCTTCTCCGTAGGCTTCCTCAGTTCTTCCCCATAGGGGATTGCGTTCCATATCAACAGTGGGGCCCCAGAGCATAAGCCTGCCTGTGGGATCCTGCTTATAATAATGCCTTGTTTCGTCGCCTGCGATTTCGCCTATCTTTCGCATAAGCTCCTTGTCAAATGTCGATGCCATTCCGATGGGCTGAGGGAATACTGTGGAGACCTCATTCGGGTCTTTTGACACAAAGCCTCTGGCAGCTTCACAGCCGATAGTCCATTTTCCGACACCGAGCCTTGGCACCTCGCACTGAACCGAAGAAAGCATATTTATCTTTTCGTCAACAGTGAGCCTGCCCAGCAAATCATCTATTCTTTCTCCGATTGTGAGACTTTTATCCCTGAACTTCATGTATTCCATTTTATCAGCCCTCATTTATTTAAGTATTACGAATTTTGCCAGGGGAACGAGTACGGTAAGGAAAATTATGTTCACTATTGTAAAGCAGTTGATGAATTTCTTTGAGTCGGATTTTTCTGAGCGCAGATAGCTTTTGTAGGATATCAGGCTCGCAAGGGAAGCTATGAGGGTTCCCAGACCGCCGATATCGGTTCCGAGGATAAGGGACTTGTAATCATCTGTGAAAGCCGAAAGCATAACGGAAGCGGGGACATTGGAAATTATCTGGCTGCAAAGAACGGAGCTTTCAAACTCGTGACCCGATATCACGCTGCTTATAAACTGAGTTACCTCGGGGATATTCTTGACATTTCCCACAAAAATAAAAAAGCAGGCGAATGTGGCAAGCAGACCGTAATCTACCTTTACAAAAACGCTGGGCTGGATTATTGCCACCACAACACAGACCGACGCAAAAACGCTTATTGTGTCAACTACATCGAAAACGGAAAGAATACATAAAATAAACAACGCAGCATACAGCAGCAGGTATTTGGGGTTCTGGACAGTTGCCTTTTGTTCGTCCTTTTCCAAAAAAATAGGCTCTTTTTTTATCATCATGCAGCCTATAAAAAGCATCAGCATACTTACTGCCGTAACGGGAAGCGTCAGAGAGAAAAACTCCGAAGATGTCATCTTTGAGGCAGAAAAAAGGTACAGATTCTGCGGATTGCCGAATGGCGTAAATGCGCTGCCCATATTAGCTGCAACAGTCTGCAGCACGATAACATAAACAGGGGACTTGTCTATTTTTTCGTACATCATTACGGTAAACGGGATAAATGCAATAAGAGCAACATCGTTGGTGATGAGCATGGACATGAAAAATACCATGAAAACCAGCGCAAGAGCAAGATTTCTTGTGTCCTTGGCAAGTGCGGCAACCTGTTCTGAAAGAACTTTGAAAACATTATTTACCGAAAAGCCTGCAACAACAGCCATAAATCCGAACATAACACCGATAAGGTCGGTATCAATATAAGAAACATAATTTGTTACAGGAACAAAAATACAGGAAATAATAGCGGCTATGAATGCGATTATTGCGACAGCCTCTTGCTTTATAAACTGTTTCAGATCAGTCACGCTGAAAACCGTCCTCTCAGATCAATTTAAAACTCAGCAGAAAAGATTAAGTACAGAGCCGCTGAGAACGCCTATAAAATACAGATATACAAGGAAAATGATATTTTCTTTCAGGTTCTTGTTTGCCTTAAAAAGCACCGCAAGTCCCACGCCTGCACCAGTGCAAAGTCCGCCTACGGCAGTTCCGAAGGAGATGCTTCCGCTGGCATACAGCTCTGTTATAATTACAGATGCTGCACAGTTGGGGATAAGACCAACAAGAGCTGATGCAAACGGTTGGAGAAATCCGATGCCGTTCAAAAATGCGGATACATTGTCCTGACCGGCAAATTCCATGATAGAGTTCATTATGAGGTTGACAATTAAGATGAACACAAAAATCTCAAGTGTGTGATGGAATGCCGAAAGCCATATGCTGTGATTGCCACAGCCGCAGGTGGTGCATATCTGGTCGAATTCCGCATCATCGGGTTCTTTTACAAAAAACTTTATGAGAATGCCGAAAAGTGCGCCTGCGATTATGGCAATGATAAACTTTGCAGCAATAAGCTTCCAGAGAGAACTTATCTGGTCAGGGTGAGCAAGCAAGATGGGGATTGCTTCATCTGAGGTGGAAATAAAGACAGCCATAAGTGTGCCTGCGCCGATTATTCTGCTGGAAAACAGATTTGATGCAGCAATGGAAAATCCACATTGCGGAACGCAGCCCAAAGCCGCACCGACAGCAGCTCCGCCGATGTTTGAATGACCTGCTTTTTCAAGTGCGAGCGCAAGCTTATCGGCAGCGTGATGTTCGATAAATTCCATCAGCAAAAATGTGAGGTATAAAAATGGCAGCATTTTTGCCGAATCTAAAAGAGCGTCTAATATTATATCAAGTATTGTTGAGAGCATTTATATGGTATAAAACTGTGCAATATGGAGTTTAAATATAATTTTTACTTATCTAATTGCGCATAACTTTGATTATGCGCAATTAGACATTTTTTATATCCCTATCATATCATAACAAACAGTTCTATTTCCTTCCTTTCTATTTTTATTCATAACATTCATTATACCGCATTTATGGCGCAGTGTCAAGAATTTTGCCTGCACATTTCTGCACAGGCATATTTTAACACCACGCATCTCATATATGAAACATTGCTTGCTATCAAGAATATTAAATGTTACAAATTCAAAAGGATTATCAATAACATACATTATTGCACATTCAATACACGGAAATTCAAACGATTTCCGAACGTGTGAACCACCTAAACAAATCAAATATTTTTTCATTTTTATTATCCTTTCATACTTGACAAAATCAGGTTTATGACTTATACTTTAAGTGTTGATAACGTGGGCGGTGGAAGTCACCCACATTAACAACGTTTTGATTGCGATAGTCGGTAAGCTTTGACGGGTTGCCGACTATTTTTTATTTGCTTTCTTTCAGCTTCTGTTCAAGCTCTTTGATTTTCTGCTTTAACTGTTCGTTTTCTCTCACAAAGGGCATGAGCCTTAATGCCTACATCAACGCACTTATTGCCGCCGATATGGGCGATAAGCTCACACGACCAGAGCAGAAGCAGGGGGAATAACTCCCCTACTCTTTCTCCTTTGTCTTGTGATTATTCTCTACAGTTTTTATCATAAATTCGAGACGTTCATTAAAATCAAATATGCCGAATTTGCTATCCGCAAACTTTTTCTGTTCTGATGTAAGTTCATCATACAAAGCCCAATAATCAGCATAAGAAATATTGTATTCATCACAAAAAAATGATGAAATTTTTCTTGCCCGAAAATCGCTACAAAACGCTAAACATCTACAACGATTATCAACATACGCATATTCTGCACAGGTTAAACAACACTTTTTATATTCGTACATTAACAACACTCCTTTTCTTATGCCTTAACAAACTCCATTGGAAACGCCTGCGCCCTCTCCTGCCGCTTCTGCTCCTGCTTTTCTATTTTCAGCAGCTGAACAGTAAAGGGTGCATAGATGGGAGACAAAGCAACAACATCACGGCAAATCTGTGTTATACACTCATGCTGCCGTGTGGTAAGAAGCCCTGAAAGATTTTCATCAGAAGAAATACAGAGAGTATCTACCTGTAAATCGCAGCCGTCATAATCTGTATACTTGTATGTAACATTGTACTGTGTCATATGATATCCCCCCTATTTTCCTTGATAACAAAGTCAAGTATTGCTTTTCCTGCTATTTCGCCAATCTCAGACGAGCCGAGTCCTGTAATAGGTCTGTAGCTCTTTGTAAGGCGCTTTGTGATTGATACAAGGGTGTAACCCTGACGAAAGCGCTTAATAGCTATATCAGCTATTTCCGTGCGCTTTTGGCTTAAATAATCTGTACGGAACAAATGTGGATTTAACATCTTTACTTTACTTTCCTTTCTTTTCAATTTGAAAGTTAATTTTCAAAATAGCTATCATATTTCAAACGGAAGTTGCAGCCTTTTATAGTATGAACAGGCTGCGGTATTCCGTCAAAATCATCTGTATGAGCAAGAATTATTTCAGGCAGTCGGACAATGTTCCGACTGCTCCAAAAGTATTTGCCAAAGATTTTTTCACAGTCCTTTGTGATGTATTTGGTTATGTACCGTGCAAGTTGCACAGGCTCACCAGTCACAGGAATAGCGGTAGTAAATCCGAAGCGTTCAGACCAAGCAGGAATATTATACACTGTTTTTCTATCTTCCTGAGGTATATTCTGGCGGTCAGCAGTAGCAATTTTAATAGGCGCTTTTTTCCCAGCACAAAGAACTGTACCACTGTCAACCAGTTCAAGAGCTTCATTAAGAAGTCCGTGAAAATGTATGCGGTGATTTAAGGGGCTGTACTCAGCAACAAGAACATATTGCAGACCCTTGCGGCGGACTTGATTTTTAAGCCAGTTCTGAACAGGTAATAACAAATTTTCTGTTGTGTTCTCCCCTGCTTTGCTATCGTCAAATGTACCTGTAAAGAAATACTTCCAGTCATTACACATAGTTATATCAAATATACTGTCCTTTGCACGTTTCATATTGCCTAAGTAAATCATTTCATCATCTTCTTCCCGACTGCTCTCACTAGGTTTATGCTTCTTTTTTCTGCGAGCCTTATAGTTTGGGCTGTTAGGATCAGGTCGAGGATATCCACAGTAATTATCATTATCAGGCTCATAGAATAACGGAATATCACTTTCCTTGGGTTCTGTATATGGGTCACGGAATATTGGACGGTCACAGTAAATAACAGTCTGCGAGCCGTCAGGATATCGCTTAATTTTGGTATTGAATAGGGCTTGATTTTTCGGGACTGAACCAATCATGTTATCACCTGCTACTTAGTGTATGACACCGAAATGATGATAATATCAAGTAGGGGGCGTTCCGCCCCCTCTGTCCGCCGTAGCCGTGATTACGGCTTGACGGACGGAGCAGAGGGGTCAGGAAGCCCCTCCACATGAACAGTAGAAGTATTGCCGTACTGTTCAGAGCGTGGAAGAAATCCTTTGGCAGAAAGTCGCTTAACCTTTTCATAAGTATCATAGCAGCTGCGCAATTCATCATCATGAACGAAGAAATAACAGTTGCGCATGTGCATTTTATTTATCGTGCCATCTTCTTTAAGGTCGCATTTATACACACGCACAATAGTTAATGCGTGCATAATCGTGATAGGACGGTACAAGAATGTAACCTGTTCACGTATCGGCTTTGCCACACGAGTAAACACCTGAGATGTGCCAATAACACATTTACGCTGTTTTCGCTGTTGAGTAATTTCAGTCAACATTTCAACCGGGAAATTCCGGCTCTCATTGCTATTGAACCAGTTTTGCAGTTCATCAATGATAATAGCCTGACCGTATTCACCGTTATTATTTTGCAAGATATCTTCCCAAGAATGTATTTGTGCATCTTGGTAATTCAGATTGATATTGCTTGCAATTTTGCTGCAAGGGTTACGCTCCTTTATCATTTTTGCAAAGTGCATAGCAGCAACAGTTTTTCCGCTGCCCTGTTCGCCTGCAAATACATGCACGCCATATGTATCATAGCTATCAGGGTTTGCGTTTAACCTGTCCTGTACAATACGCTTGGGAAAGTCAAGATAAAGACGTTTGAATACACTGCGCTTTTTGGTGTATTTTAGATCATGGCGTGGAATTGTGCGTTTAGGGAAGTGCTGCTTTTTGATTACAACATAGTAAAATGAATATACGCCAAGCATAACGAATATAGGCAGAAGTAAAACAGCAACGGCTATAAGCAGCCATTTAAACAGGGAAAAGAATATGCGGAGAATGCTAAGAAGTGCGTTAAGCATTATTTATCTTCCTTTCTGTTTTCATAAATTGACAATGCTGCACCAAGCAGAAATCCTGAGACAATCCAAATAATAACGTATATCACAAGTTCACCGTGCATTTTTATCACCTTTCTTTTGAAAGTTAATTTTCAAAATGATATTCACATCTGCGACAAACTCACAAAAAGCATTGTAACGCTCCTGAGCTATGATAAGCTCCAGGCAATCAAGGGCAGATATTTTGCGCCAACGCAAATTTTGTTGCAGAGTGGAAATATCATCTTCCATACGGCAACGTTGGTTATACACATACGCACCGTAAATATCAAGCTGCTTTTGTGTCATTGATAAGCTCCTTTTATGCTCCCATTGTAGGGATAAAAGATTTAAGGCGGATAATAAGGGCAAGAACAAGACGAAATCCTGTTATAATCAATCCAATTACAAACAAATTCCAGATAGTACCCATAGGCAGAAAATACCAAACAGCATTAACTATATCCATCAAATCTTTTGGAATAGTAATAATAGGAATATATATAGACGGTACAAATCCTACAAACCATTTAAACAGATTACCGATAACAGAAAACATTATTTGCCCCCTTTCTTAGTGTCTAATCTGGGTCTGAAAATACCAAAATCAGCAAAAGTATTGGAAATTGTTGCAGGAGAACGAATGCCTATTACTTCACCGCAGCTAACTATAATAGAGGGGGCAGCTCTGAAAATAGAAAGTATCATTGCAATATTAAGAAACAAAGCTACTATTTTCTTAAAGAAAGCAATAGCGTTATCAAATTTAGGAATATCAGAAAGCAAATCATACTTCACACCCCACAAGGTAAAATAAATATGGGGGTAATCAGTTGTAAGTGTTTCACCGTTATCAAATACAGGCGTTACAACAACTTTGCCGTCATCACCAAATGAACGCTTCCCGAAAAATGCAGTTGTAACGGTATTGATATTCTGATACATTGCAGAAATGCCCATTTTCTTTTTAAGCTCAACTGAATTATCAGATATTAGAGTTGTTGCGTTTGACCAATCAAGAGTGAAGTGATCTGCAATACTTTGAGGGATTGACTGTATTCCAGAAATCAGCGAGGTAACATTTGTTGAAATACTTGACACACCGCTGTGAATGCGTTGCAACATAGTATAAATTGCGCCAAGAATACCAGTATAATTAGTAGATGGACTTTCGGAAGCGCTAAGAGCTGCAAGCAGCTGATTTACAAGGTCAATCAAAGCCGAATCATCATAAGCGGAAAAGTCTATTGACGGAGAATAAGAGTTTTCCCCGATGTTAATTTTGCCTGTAGTATCAGGGTAATATGTTGTGCCATTGATTGTAACAGAGCCGTCAGGATTAAGCGGATAAGATACGCCGTCAACAGTGACAAAGCCAACAGGTTTTTGCTCTTCGTCATAGGCATTATCACTATCGATAACGTCAGAAGCATCAAGGTACTGAGCAACGTTAATGCCAATAGTCCAATAATCAGTTACGACAAAATAGCAAAGAGCTTCTTTGTCAAAATATGAATTGCTGATAATCTTTTTCAGATAAGCTTCATCATAGGTGACACGAGCAGAACCACTAAATTGAGTAATATCGTCAATAAGGTTGTTCTGATAAAAAACATATTCATGTAAGCGCCAACACTGCCGATTAAGATTGTCACGCTCTTCACGCCATTTAATCTCAACTCTTTGACCTGCGTCATTCTGAATAGAAATGCCGTATGCGTCATTACGTGTTGTTATAACGCTGTTGGAATGATCGGAAAACCATTTTTGAACATCAATGCCAGCCGATTGCAAATCGTCAGAAGTAATCTCACCATTTTGCATTTTTTCAAGCATTGCAAGGTAATCATCATAGGTAACGTGTTCAAATCTATGCTCACGGAGATATTGAGAATAAAAGGGGTCAATAAGCTCCTGAACAGGCGAACCGTTACCAAGAATTAAATCACCCAAATTATCACCGACATTATCGGCAGTAAAAGACATTCCGAATAAAGTAAGTAAAGCAAGCAGCAACGGCAAAGCTATACTTTCAGCCATAAAAAAACTCCTTTCAAAAAAATTAAGGGGAGAGTTTCAAGCTCTCCCCTTTTGGGAATGCGATTAAGCGCCCTGAATAACGCCCATCATAAAGGAGATACCCTTTCTGATACCGAGAACGGACACAACAACAGGAAGAACAACGGGAACGATTGCTTCGATAGTTGCTGTGAGAGCGGAGAAATCCACCTTTGCAAGTGCTTCTGCCATTCAGTTTCACCACCTTATTAAATTATTTTATTTAAAGGCTCTCATGAGCCGTTAAACCATGACAAGAGATTTCCGAGAAATATCTTATATATGCCATAAGCAAGCAGAATAAAGAACACCCACCAAAGAACCTGTGATATTTCGGAAAGTGCTTCATTCTGTGAGCGGAGTTCAACAAGCATATCAGCTTGATTTTGAGTAATCTGCGTAAAGATTTCTGATGAAGTTCCGAGCGTTACGGTCTGAACATCATTAAAGGCTGTAGTTTCTTCCATGGACTTGAAAGTTAACCTTCAAACTTTGCTACAGTACACGGAGCAGTCGGAATACGCTTTATACTCTTGATACTGCCGTACTTATCGTAAAGGACTTCAACGGGCTGCATGAACCAGTCGTTATATGCTATCGGGTTAAAATCGCCCTGCTGAACGCCGAAAACGGAAGAAATATTTTCCGCCTTGACCTTGTAAAGGTTGCATTCAAGACCCATAAAGCCGACACGTGATTTTTCGTTCTGTGCGAACGGTTCAGCAATGCTGATAATGAAATTGTGGTAGTGACCCTTGTTTATTCTACCTGTCTTCTCGTCCTGGATTTCGTAATCGTCCTCTTTTTCCTTGAAACCAAGGAAATACATTAGGGTCGGGTCAAGTGCTTTGAACTTGTCCATAGTGGTTAATCTCCTTTTGTTTTTTATTTAACCGCTTATGCGGTTATCAGCAACATAATTTTCGCCATTAAAAAAACCGTTATCAGGAATTGTAACAATATTCTCAGACGGTTCACGCTGAACACCTAAAAAAGGTTGCAGTCCATAAGGCGGCTCAATAACATCTATGTTCTTATGATGATTTTTGAGTTGATTAAAGAAATTGCAGATGCTTTCAATAGGACTAATATCAAAAATCATTAGAACAAAAGGAGTAAAGACAGCTGTGAGCTTTAAAAGAGCAAATATAAATTCTTTAAGTCCTATAATCTCCATTGTTTTCACCGTCATTCTGTTTTCAAAATTCGCTGTAGTCAACATATGAACTACATTGATTACATTATATACCATATGCAAACTATTGTCAAGCATAAATATTCCAAATGTGATATAATTGTATAAATAAACAAAAAGGAGATAATTAAATTATGGAAATTTATAAAAGAATAAAAGACCTGCGAGAAGATAGGGACTTAAAACAAAGCGAAATTGCAAAAATTTTAAACACAACACAATCATACTATGCGCAATATGAAAACGGAAAAAGACAGATACCTTTTGAAAGAATGGTTGATATAGCTGAATTTTATGACGTTTCATTGGATTACATTGCAGGCAGAACAAACGATAAAAAAGGTCTTTCAAAATCTACTATGTCACCAAGAGAAACAGAAATAATAAAAAAATTTCGTTGTCTAAATGAACAACGGAAAGGTGAAGTAATAGGCACTATCAATTTACTTTTCAAGCAAGAAAATGAAGAACAAAGCAAAATGCAAGATATATGATAAACATATTCAAGAGGGCAAAATGAAAATGAAAAAAAGATTACTTATGACACAATACAAAATCAAGAAGTTTATACGAACAAAAAAAATAAAAGATAAATTAAAGGAAATAATAATTGGCGCAATATCATTAGCTATATCAGTTATAGGTACAATATGTTTGGTAGCAATATTTTCGGTAAAGTATGTGGATGATAAAGAAACAATTAAGTTGATAAGTGCTGCAACGAGTATATTAGTTATTATTGAATTATATGATACAATTAGGAAAGTCATATGAATTGTAGTATCCGTACCGCTAAAAACGACCGTTGGCGGGTGCCCCCTGCCCCCAAGGGCAGAAATGACAACGCCGTTAGTTTCTGGGAAATGCTTTTAAGGAAAGGGAAAGTTTGGGTTTGCGAGTAATCATGCTTGACCTGACAGAAGCGAGCGCCTAAAAATAGAGATAAAAAAACGCCCTTCGGAATGTGTCCGAGGGGCGTAAACAGCTTTGATTATGCGAAATTAGATATTTTTTTATCCATACCAACAGCTTTAATTCCTTCCTTTCTATTTTTATTCATAACATTCATTATACCGCATTTATAGCGCAGTGTCAAGAAATTTGCCTGCACATTTCTGCACAGGCATTAAAAATTACTTGTTTTCTTTTTTTCAAGACTAAGAATTTCAGAACGGAGTTCCTCCATCTTTATTCTATAGCGAACAATACGATATTCAAAGATAGGATTACTATAGCCCAAATCCTTTTTGCAATTTTCATTTGATTCTATGGCTTCATTCCACATTCTTAAAATCGAATCATAAGCCAAATTTAGAACTTCTAACTCGATAAGTGAAGCAAATTTTTTCATATCTATTTTCCTTTCATACTTGACAAAATCGGTTTTATAGGTTATAATCAATGTGATGAACGTGAGAGTATTCACCACATCAATTATATTTGCGTTATGTAGTCGGTGCTTTAGACGGTTGACCGACTACATTTTTTTATTTGCTTTCTTTCAGCCTTAAAAAACATTGACAGATTATCAGCCTGGCTGTTATAATATAAGTAAAATAGTATAAATCAGGTGAAAAAATGTATTTCCAATACGGCGATAAAGAGATCGAATATTTAAGATCAAAGGATAAAAAGCTTGCCGAGGTCATTGACAAAGTAGGTCACATTGACCGAACCGTTGATACGGACTTGTTTTCGTCTGTGGTGCATCACATCATAGGTCAGCAGATATCCACCAAGGCTCAGCAGACCATATGGCTGCGTATGAATGAAAAATACGGTCATGTCACGCCTGAGGTCATTGATTCTGCTGATGCGGCTGAGCTTCAGTCTTTGGGTATGACGTTTCGCAAGGCTGAATATATAAAGGATTTTTCCCATAAAGTCGTCAGCGGTGAATTCAGTTTGGACGCAGTATGGCATATGTCAGATGAAGAGGCTGTTGAGGCGCTGTCATCCCTCAAAGGCGTTGGTGTATGGACTGCCGAAATGATACTTTTATTCTGTATGCAGCGGTCTGACATACTGAGCTTTGGCGACCTTGCCATTCAGCGTGGAATGCGCATGGTGTATCATCACATAAAAATAGACAAAAAGCTTTTTGAAAAATATCGCAGGCGGCTGTCCCCTTACGGCAGCACCGCAAGCTTGTATTTCTGGGCGGTATCGGGCGGCGCTGTTGAGGGAATGAAGGATTATGCGCCCAAAAATAAGCGCTGATAACAAAATTTATGGAGAAAAATTATGTCAGGTGTACTGAATGATGAGCTGATATATGAAATACTGTCCGCAGTTGAGGAGATACCTGAGGGTAAAGTCGCTTCATACGGTCAGATAGCACGCCTTATCGGTCGAGAGAAAAATTCACGTCTTGTGGGCAAGGTGCTGAGTATGGCGGAATATTACGGAAAATATCCCTGCCACAGAGTCGTTAACAGCGCAGGCAGACTTGCTCCGGGTTTTGATGAGCAGCATTCATTGCTTGAAAACGAGGGCGTGGAATTTAAGGAAAACGGCTGTGTGGATATGAAAAAATACGGTTGGAACGGTGAATAACATGGAATATACATATCATTATAACTCCCCGCTTGGCGGCATTACGCTGGCAGGCTGTGAAGATGGTCTTACGGGGCTTTGGTTTGACGGACAGAAATATTTTGCAGCAACTCTTTCCAAACAGCATGAGGAAAAGCATATCCCTGTGTTTGACGAAGCGATAAGGTGGCTGGATATTTATTTTGGCGGCAAAGAGTCTGATTTTACCCCGCCGCTCAAATTATCGGGAACGCCTTTCCGCAGGGCAGTCTGGGATATCCTGCTGACTATCCCCTACGGTCATACCATGACATACGGTGAGATATCCGATATCATGGCAAAGCAAAAGTGTGTTTCCAAAATGTCGGCTCAGGCGGTGGGAGGCGCTGTGGGACATAATCCTGTTACGCTTATCGTGCCTTGCCACAGAGTAGTTGGCGCAGGCGGAAATCTTACGGGATATGCAGGCGGAACAGAAAAAAAGCTCAGGCTTCTTAAGCTGGAGGGTGCAGATATCTCATCGCTGTATATCCCTGCTAAAGGAACTGCACTGTAAGATTTTTTGTTTTTTTTATAAAAAAGGTTGACTTTGCTTCTATTTTATGGTAAAATTAACGTGTTTTAGTTTTTTTATAAAAAATACTTAATTTGCTGAATTTAGGAGCTGATATAATGATCTGGGCAAAGGAAGAAACTCTTTCTCGTGAAGAGATCGAAGCTATACAGCTTGAAAAGCTGAAAAAGGTCGTTTCAACGGTATATGAAAAGGTTGCGCCTTACCGTGCAAAAATGGACGAAGCAGGCATCAAGCCTGAGGACGTTAAAAGCCTCAATGACCTGAAGCGTCTCCCATTCACAACCAAGCAGGATATGCGTGACAACTATCCTTTCGGCCTTTTTGCTGTGGATAAGAGCCAGCTTGCAAGAATACACGCATCATCGGGAACTACAGGCAAGCCAACTGTTGTAGGATATACTAAAAAGGATCTGGAAACGTGGGCTGAATGTGTTGCAAGGCTTGCGGTGGCAGGCGGTGCGGAAAGCAGCGATGTTTGTCAGATATGCTTCGGATACGGTATGTTCACAGGTGCGCTGGGCTTACATAACGGCCTTGAAAGAATAGGTGCCTGCATTATCCCCTCTTCCACAGGCAACACCGAAAAGCAGATAATGTACATGAAGGATTACGGTACAACTCTGCTGGTTGCAACACCTTCCTATGCTCTCCGTATCGGCGAGGTGGCTACTCAGATGGGTCTTAACCCCAAAACTGACCTGAAGCTCAAAACAGCTCTTGTTGGAAGCGAGCTGCTTACCGAAGCTATGAGAGATGAGATGCACAAGCTTTACGGCGATAATCTTACCATTACACAGAACTATGGCATGAGCGAGCTTATTGGCCCAGGTGTTTCGGGCGAATGTACCGAGCTTTGCGGAATGCACATCAATGAAGATCATTTCCTTGCCGAGATAATCGACCCCGAAACAGGCGAAGTTCTCCCCGCAGGCGAAAAGGGCGAGCTGGTCGTTACCTGCCTCTCCAAGGAAGCTCTGCCGCTTATCAGATACCGCACAAGAGATATTACCCGTCTTATGTACGAGCCTTGCAAGTGCGGAAGAACCACTGCAAGAATGGAAAATCTCAGCGGAAGAACAGATGATATGCTCAAGATCAGGGGCGTAAACGTATTCCCCAGCCAGATCGAAGAGGTCCTGCTCAAGACTGAGGAAATAGGCCCTCATTACGAGATAATCGTTGACAGAAAGAATCACTCGGATATTCTTACTATCAGAGTAGAGCTTGCTCCCGATAAGATGACTGACGATTATGCAGAGCTTGAAAGGATACGCCTGAAGCTCAAGTCAGCTCTTCGTGTAATGCTTGGTCTTGACGCTGTTATCCAGCTGGAATCTCCCAACACTCTCAAGCGCTTTGAGGGCAAGGCAAAGCGTGTGACCGATAACAGAAAAGGTCAGAACTGATCTTATGAAAGGAATTGAGTGCAAATGAAACAGCTTACGGTTTTTATTGAAAACAGACTGGGCAGGCTTGAGGAAGTCACCGAAACACTGTCCGCAGCAAATATCAATATCATATGTATCAGCCTTTCCGACACAGGTGAGTACGGAATGCTCAGAATGATAGTTTCACAGCCTGCCGCAGCGGTGGATGCTCTGGCAGCATCAGGTTTCTCAGCAGTGCTTGGTGATGTTATAGCTGTTAAGCTCCCCCATCATTTCGGTGCACTGAAAGGGCTCAGCGGTCAGCTTTCCGAAAACGGCATAGATATCAAGTATATGTATGCGCTTACATCAGGCGAAAATGCTGCTATAGTTATCAAAACGTCTGACAATGACAAGGCAGAAGCTGTCCTGTCGGGTGAGCACGAGCTTTTAAGCGCTGTTGACGTTTATAATATGTGATCTGATCTATCATTATTTCGGGGATATTCCTCACAATATCCCCGAAAAATTATACCATATGCACTTTAATGGTTTAAAGTCAAGCAAATTTAAAGTATGTATGATTTAAAGCTATTATGCAATAAAATAAAAGGAAAATGAAAGGATTGTTTTTATGGTTCTTTGGGGTACACTGATCGCTTACCTGGCGATAATGGTAGGCATAGGCATTTACTGCCGTAAAAAGACTTCCAACGTGGATGATTTTGTTCTTGGAGGAAGAAGCATCGGCCCTTGGTTCACAGCATTTGCATACGGAACTTCTTATTTCTCGGCGGTAGTTTTTGTTGGCTATGCGGGACAGTTCGGCTGGGAATACGGTCTGGCATCCACATGGATAGGTCTGGGAAATGCGTTCATCGGCTCACTTCTTGCGTGGTTCCTGCTTGGAAAGCGCACAAGAATAATGTCTAAATATTTGCAGACATCTACCATGCCCGAGTTCTTTGAAAAGCGATATCTGTCAAAGCCGCTGAAGCTTTCCTCGGCGATAATCATTTTTATTTTCCTTATCCCCTACACAGCTTCCGTTTATAACGGTCTGTCACGTCTTTTTGAAACAGCTTTCCATATACCCTATTCCGCCTGTATCGTGGCGATGGCGCTGTTCACCGCAATATACGTAATTCTCGGTGGATATCATGCTACTGCACTTAATGATTTCGTTCAGGGAATCATCATGCTCATAGGCATTGCATCTGTAGTCGTATGCGTTCTGGCTCACAAGGGCGGACTTACAGAAGCTGTCGGCTCCCTTTCACAGATACCAGACAACAGCGGAAACACTGGTACATACACTTCCCTTTTCGGCCCTGACCCCATTAACCTTTTCGGAGTAGTAATTCTTACCTCTCTCGGAACATGGGGACTTCCTCAGATGGTACAGAAGTTCTACGCTATCAAGGACGATGCTGCAATTAAGCGTGGAAGCATTATCTCCACCATTTTTGCCATTGTCGTAGCAGGCGGCTCATATTTTCTCGGCGGCTTCGGACGCATTTATTCCACCACCGATCCTGCGGATACCACCAAGAATTTCGTAAGCACCTCTGCCGCAGGTAAACTCCAGTATGACACTATTATTCCCGCAATGATGACAGAGGCTCTTCCCGAGCTGCTGTTTGGAATACTTATCGTGCTGGTGCTTTCCGCATCTATGTCAACTCTTTCATCTCTGGTGCTTACATCAAGCTCCACTATGACCATTGATATGATAAAGCCTTACAAAAAGGATATGACCGACAAGCAGCAGATACTTGTGATAAGAGTATTCATCGTTTTGTTCCTTGCACTTTCCGTAATTCTTGCCATGAACAAGAACGCATACATTTCCACGCTGATGTCTATTTCATGGGGTGCGCTGGCAGGTGCGTTCCTTGCGCCTTTCCTCTGGGGACTTTTCTCTAAGAAGATATCCCGCACAGCAGTTGGCGTGTGCTTTGTATGGGGCGTTGGTGTGACAGTGCTGCATACAGTTATGTTCAGCATGGGCTGGTTCCCCGGACTTGTTGAGAGTGTAAAGGCAATGGGCTGGAAGCTGAACATTTTGTCTCCCCTTAACTGCGGTTCATTTACAATGCTTTCATCGCTTATCATCTGTCCTCTGATAAGTAAATTTACCATGAAAAAGGACGGCAGCGACCTTGCGGCAGGTGAAAGCGCATTCAAGTGCTATGCAGAGAAAAATTGATATTTACAAACTCTAATATATAAGAAAAAGCAGCTCGAAAGGGCTGCTTTTTTATGCTGTTATGATTCGTTTACTAATTTTCCCGTGATATGTTCTGGAATAAGCTCCAGACAAAGCACATTCGACCCTGAGAATTTCAGCTCATGCTCGATATAGCTCTAATCATCGGTGAATTTATAACACAGTTTTCTGCATATTTTCTTAGCAAGGTCAGGGTCGGTCACAGGACGGATCCTGCCGAAAACAATAACGCTTCTGATATTAAGCGCCCATTCCCATTCTTTCCTGAATCCGCTGTCATATACGCAGAATGATGTCTTGTCGCATTTCATTATTGAATCTATTCAGCATATTGTTGATCTCATCAATAATCGTCCCCGTAAACGCCTTGGTTTTCGTACTCCCCTCGAAGTGCTTTATAAATTTTTTCGTTGATTTTGTTGCACTTGACTTGACAATCTATCTTTTGATATGGTATAATGCCTTTAACAGCAGATTGAATATGTCTGCTCGACAAATCGGAATTTGAGGAGGTATTCATATGAAGAGAGCATTGCTTTTTATTTTCATGACGGTTTGTGTATTAGGAATGTCCGCCTGCAGCAGCAAAGACGCCATGCCAGAAACATCAGATTCTGCCAGCAATCCGGTTCAGAATACAGATATCAGTAATCTGAATGGAGGAAAAATCTGGTCTGAACAAGATATTGTGTCTATGTTCTCTCTTGTGCAAGAAACAGATTGGGAATACATAGACTGTGTTTTAATTCCAGATCATGCTAGTGACCGTGTTGGTGCAGTACTCTTCCGGAACGATAAGGAGCAAACAAGCAATGTTGCGTTCTTTGATGCAGACGGATACTTTCAACAGTATGGCACATATGCAAGAATGTCTGACGAACCTGATTTTCAGTATCTCGGAGGTGGTGCGGTAACATTTAAGCTGGAAACAGAAGATGGTATAATCTATAACTACACGATCACAATCTCGATCGATGGCAGTAATGTGAATTTTAAAGCGGAAGATGATTTGCCAAAATAAATTCCAGTTCTTCGAGCAGAAACAAGTGTGCGCACTTTTATATGGAATGCCTCCGTATGTGCGCTCTGCGAACCAAAATGCTTAGCTACCTCCAAATGTTCGGCGCGTTATATTTCACTGCGTTCCAAACAAGGGACTGTATCCCTTGCGCCGCCTGGCGGCTGCCCTCTTAAGGCAAAAGGCGTGACCTCGAAAGTCCGCCTTTTGCTTATTTTACCGTCTTACGAACACAGCCCTAAACCGCTCTTTTTTGTAGCTTCAAAGCTTGTTTAGCCTTCTGTCGCCGGTATCTACTGTGTTTTCTGATTTTATTTATATATTTAAGTTTGGCTTTTCTTTTCTCTTTGCTTCTTTCTGCTTTTCTTTTCTCGAAAAGAAAAGAGAAAGAAGGGGAAAAGAGCGGAGAAAAATCAATTCCCCTTTATGCGCTTTTTGAGATCCTTGAACACCTTTGAAAGCTCGGGGTCGAACCGCATGTCGTCCTCAATCTTGTTGCAGGCTGAGATGATGGTGGAGTAATTCCTGCCGCCGAACTGCTCGCCTATAGCCTTCAGGGAAAGGTCGGTCATTTCCCGGGAGAGGTACATGGCCACCTGGCGGGGATATGTGACGTCTGCCGTGCGGCGGGAGGAGGTCATGGCGTCTACGGATACGCTGTAGAAATCCGCCACCACCTGCTGCACCATGGGCACGGTCACGCGGCGCTCCTGCACGTCCTCGATTATGTCCTTCAATGCGGAATCCGCCATGGAAAGGGTAATGGGGGTGCCAAGGAGCTTTGAGAAGGCCACCACCCGGGTGAAGGCGCCCTCCAGCTGGCGTATGTTGGCGTTGGCCTTTGTAGCGATGAGGGAAAGCACCCGTGGGTCGATGATTATATTCTCCTGATCCGCCTTTTTTTGCAGTATTGCCATGCGGGTCTCGTAGTCCGGGGACTGTATGTCGGTTATGAGGCCGCCCTCAAAGCGGCTCCTCAGGCGCTCCTCAAGGGCGGGTATCTCCTTGGGGGGCTTATCGGAGGATATGACTATCTGCCTGCCGCTGGTGTGAAGGGTATTGAAGGTGTTGAAGAACTCCTCCTGGGTGGTGTTCTTGCCGGCGATGAACTGCACATCGTCTATCATGAGCACGTCCACATTGCGGTACTTGTTGCGGAACTGGGCGTTGGTGTTGTCCTGAATGGACTGTATCAGCTCGTTGGTAAAGGTCTCGCTGGTGACGTAGGTTATGCGGGCGGAGGGGTTGTCCTCCTTTATTTTGTTGCCAATGGCGTGCATAAGGTGGGTCTTGCCAAGGCCCACGTCACCGTAAATGTAGAGAGGGTTAAATGCCTTCGCCGGCTGGGCCGCCACGGCCTTTGCCGCGGCGTAGGCTATATTGTTGCTGCCGCCTATTACGAAGGTATCGAAGGTGAAGCGGGGGTCCAGCAGGGACTCGCTGCGGCGCTTTTTTTCCGCCATGAGCTTTTCGTACTTGGGGCGCTCGTCGCCGCATATGAACATGGGCCGGAGGTTCACGCCTGAGGCGTGGGACAGGGCGTCAGCTATCTGGTCGGAATAAAGGCTCTTGAGGGTGTCCAGAGTCACCTCGTTCATGGATTGCAGTATCAGCATATCGCTGAGTATGCAAACGGGCTCCAGGCCGGATATCCACAGGCTGTAGCTCATTTCGGTCATTCCTTCTTTTATTTCGGGCTGCGCCTTTTCCCAAATAAGCTTGCAATCTAATAATTCGTCCATGATTTCCCCCGAAAACAAATAATTGATAACAACACGTTGATAAATTTGTCAACGTGTTGATAAGTACGTTGATAAACCCCCTAAAGACAGCAAAAAGCCGTGTGCCGGCTTTTTTATAGAGAAAAATATACCGTTAAGGGGAACGCGGGCAGGCCGCAGCACCCTTGCGCCTATCAATAATATCAAATCCCGCGTGGTTTATCAATATACCAAAAATACCAAATTTTTACCCTTTGTGATAAGGGAGGGCGCGAATACACAATATGTTGTGTAGCGCCGGAATAATTATTTTTAATGCTCCGAATATTCAAAAAAGCGGCCTTTTTCCTTGACAGACGGGGCATATTTCTTATATAATCTAAAACTGACGGTTTGCGTAATGGCCTGGGCGCCATAGGCGTTCCGGCTTAATATGCCACTGCTGTGGTATAAATACCTTAAAACGGAAAGAGGTGCAAAAGATGCTCCAGACTTATCAGCCCAAGAAGAGGCAGCGCAAGAAGGTTCACGGTTTCCGCTCCCGCATGTCCACTAAGAACGGCCGCAACGTGCTGGCCCGCAGGAGGCTCAAGGGCAGGAAAAGGCTGTCCGCGTAATAAATACGCTTTGACAAGTGTCACGGCAAGCTGAGCTTGCCGTGAGTTTTTTCTCGACGACACGATCCTTCGGATCCACTGCTAAGGACGCACAAGGGTGAAACGCTGTTTTTCTTTGAAACGGAATAAGACCTTCCGGTATGTCTACCGCAAGGGCAAGTCGGTACCCTCCAGAATGCTTGTCATGATATACAATAAGTCAAAGACGGGCATGGTAAAGGTGGGCTTTTCCGTAAGCAAACGGATAGGCAATAGCGTCACCCGCAACCGCATCAAGCGCAGGCTCAGGGAAGCCTTTCGTCCCTTTATACCCGACATAACGCCGGGCTATGACATTATCTTCATTGCGCGGGACGCGGTTAAAGAAGCCGATTTCGGCCACATTTCAGCCACGATGCAAAACATGCTAACAAAATCCGGCCTTATGGGCAACAATAAGAATGCCGATAAGGCGGCCAGGGTACGGCAATGATAAAGGAAAGGGTGCAGCGCCTGATGGAGAGCCTCATAATAGGCTACCAGAGGGCCATATCCCCGAGATTCCCCCCATGCTGCCGTTACCGGCCTACCTGCTCCGCCTACGCCCTTGAGGCTATACGGGTGCACGGCCCATGGAAGGGCCTGGGCCTGGCTCTATGGCGGGTGCTGAGGTGCAACCCATTCTCCAAGGGAGGGGTAGATCCCGTACCGCCCAAGAAGATGGAGTATAAGGGCAAATAACTACTATTTTACGAAAGCGAGGAAATTCGATGCAAGGCGATTTCTTTTTGACTACATGGTTCCTGGAAGCTATGAAATGGGTATACTCCAACGTGAACAGCGTATTCTTTACCATACTTATATGCACCATAGTGCTCAGGGGGCTAACCATATTCTCCGATATAGCCACCCGCAAGTCACAGGCCAAGATGAACGGCATTCAGCCGGAGCTTGCAAAAATACAGAAAAAATACGCCAATGACCCCCAGAAGGCCCAGATGATGAGCCAAAAGCTCATGAAGGAGAGGGGCGTCTCCATGTGGGGAAGCTGCCTGCCGCTGCTCATAACCATGCCGCTGTTTTTCTGCTTTATAGCCGCCTTCCGCTTCTGGGGCTATGAGGAAACAATAAAGCTGCTGGTTTCCGACAATGCCGAGGAGCTCCTCAGGAGCTTCAGATTCCTCTGGGTAAACAACATATGGCAGCCCGACAACGGCCTTTCCCCCGTCATACAGGAGGGCAGCAAATTCCTTGCCAACGTAAAGGATCTGGATAGGCTGCTCTATTTGCAGAATAACCCGGAGGTATGGGAAAAGCTGGTACAGCTTGGAATAGCGGTGAACGAGGGCGGCAGCTTCCGCTTCCTCAACACCCAGGCCGCCATCGACGCCTACAACGCCGCCGTACAGCCCCTGCTGCAGGTCTATGCCGGCCATAACAACGGCTGGTTCATACTGCCCCTGATAGCGGGCGGCACCCAGTTCCTTGCCAACTGGATAATGCAGAAGGGTCAGCCCGCGCCGGATCCAAACAATCCAGCCGCCTCCACCAATAAGATGATGATGTGGCTGTTCCCGCTCATGTCGCTGTGGTTCTGCCTCAGCTACAACGCGGCTTTCGCCATATACTGGATACTCACCAGCGTATCCATGGTGCTGGTGAACCTTGTACTGAATAAGAAGTTCCCCCGGGCCGCCGTTACCCAGGAAGGAGGTAAGAGGTAATGCCAAGGACAATCGAAGCCTCCGGCCGTTCAATCGATGAAGCAATCTTCAAAGGCCTGAAGGAGCTGGAGATCTCCATAGACGAGGTGGAGATAGACATAATACAGCATGAAAGCAAGGGCATACTGGGCATAGGCGCCAAGCCCGCCATAGTAAAGCTTATAGAGAGGGAGCCTGAGGATATATCGCTGCCCGAATATCTCCGGCCCGAATATCAGGAGCGGGAACGCCGGGAGCGCCGTGACCGCAGGGAGCCGAGGCAGGACAATCGGGACAGGCGCGGCCGCCGGGACCGTGGGCTGCGTGAGGATAGGGAAGAAGGCAGCAGTGAGGCTCCCGTAGCAGAGGGGAGCGCAAAGGAGGACGAGGCATCCGAAACAGCGGCTCAGGCCGTATGCGGGAAGCCCGCCGAGAGCCGGGAACGCAGGGACAGGCGGGGCCGCAGCCGCCGCGACCGTGACAACCGTCCCCGCTATCAGGCCAAGGAGCCCCCGGAGGGCTTCACCGAGGAAGCGGCGGAGGGCAATCAGGCGGCGGATTTCGTGAAAGGCCTGCTGGAGCGCATGCACGTGGACGGTACAGTGCTGGCAAACGTAGGCGAGGATGGCGTCCGCCTGTACATCGATAAGTCCACCATGGGCATGCTCATAGGCCACAGGGGAGAGACTCTGGACGCCATGCAGTACCTGACCAGCCTTGCGGTGAACCGCAACCGCAAACAGGACGGCTACACCCGCATATCCATAGATACCGAGGGATACCGGGAGAAGCGGGAGGAAACCCTTGCCCGCCTTGCAAAGCGGATAGCCAATCAGGTAAGGGCCACCGGCCGTCCCCGCACCCTTGAGCCCATGAACCCCTACGAGCGCCGGGTGCTCCACGCCACACTCCAGAACAACCCCTACGTGGCAACCCGCAGCGAGGGCGAGGAGCCCAACAGGAGAGTAGTCATCTACCCCAAAAACATGGACGAATAACTGATAACAACAAAAGGACGGCAGAAGCCGTCCTTTTACTGTCGAAGAAGTGGCCAAACGCCACTTCTTCGAGTTTTTTCGGGTTTTGCCTCTAGCACAAAACATGAGGTTCCGCCCCGGGAAACGGGCCGGAACTGACCCGCTGCGGCGGGCCTCCGGGCGGCAAAACCCGCAGAGAAGAAAAACCTCCGGTTTTTATCCGTTTTGACGTACCCCCCCAGGGGGCCTTCTCTTGCCCCTTCGGGTCAATTCACCTTGTCGCCGCCAAAGCCGGAATGAACATAAGGGGGTGCGCCCCCTTATCAACCCCCGGAGGCCGCCCGCGGGCGGGCCGCCGCCTTTCTTTTCATCATTCTTTAGTGGTATAAGGATTTTTCTTATATATAGACAAATTTTTACATGTGCGCTATAATATTCACAGGTATAATACCAAGGGCAATACGGCGGTCAGCACACTCTCCGAAAGGGGGTGTGAAGTATGCTGGAATTGATTATTGCGCTCCTTCTTGCGCTAAAGCATGAAATAGAGTCGATAACGATCATAAAGTTCCGACATAAATAACCGCCCTGCTGGCACAGGACGGTTATCGTCTTAGAAAATCGTTCAAATGTTGGCTGACCGTTTAGGTCTTACCCTATAAGTATTATACCCGTACCGTCTGCGTATGTCAATGCGTGGACGGTATTTTCTTGATATGGACAAAAATATACATAAGCATTATAATATCTACAAGTATAAATACGTGGGGCAAGCGGCGGTCAGCACACTCTCCGAAAGGAGGTGTGAAGTATGATTGAATTGATTATCATGCTTTTTGTTGCGCTGAAGCGTGAAATAAAGTCTGTAACAATCACAGTCAGAAAAAAATAACCGCCCTGCTGCAATCAGAGCGGTAGTTCCCTTTTAGGGAATAAAACTTTGTTCGTGGCTGACCGTTTAGGTCTTACCCTATAAGTATTATACCCGTTCCCCCTTTCCGTGTCAACGGATTGGGGGGACTTTTTATGGGCGATCATATTTTTTCACCCCCCGTTCACCCTTTTTCCCCCGAAATAGGGTATAATATTGCCTGTGGCGTAAATATGCCGTTAAAATTGAAGAACCAAGGAGAAGAACATGGAAATAAAGCTCACTGTGGAAAACTTTGAAAGCGTGACGAATACCGGCAAGCCGGTGCTGATAGACTTCTGGGCAACGTGGTGCGGCCCCTGCCGCATGATCGCCCCCGTGATAGAGGAAATAGCCAACGAGCGGGAGGACATACTGGTATGCAAGTGCAACGTTGACGAGGAGGTGCCGCTGGCGGTGCAGTTCGGCGTGAACGTGATACCTACTCTCGTGGTGCTGAAAAATGGCCGCGTAGCCGCCCGTACAGAGGGCCTCGCCGGCAAGCAGAACATAATAAGGCTGGTGGAAGACGCCATATGAAGATAAGGCTTAATGAGGATGAGCAGATAGTGAAGCTGATAAAGCAGGGCCTCAGCGAGCGGGGCGGCCATTGCCCCTGCGTGCGGGAGATAAGCGACGATACAAAGTGCATGTGCAAGCAGTTCCGGGAGCAGATAGCCGATCCCGACTTTGAGGGGTACTGCCACTGCATGCTTTACTATAAGGAAAAATAGGGCGGAGAAATATAACGCCGCCCCTTCTTTCTCATTTCTTTTCGGGCGAAAAGAAAAGCAGAAAGAAGCAAAGAGAAAAGAAAAGCCCGACGATATTTGTAAATTTAAGGGCTGTGGGAAAGTGGTCTTTAGCCACTTTTCCGATAGTATACTGTGAAAGCCCTTGCAAATATGCCGGGCCATGTATTATGCTTAGTGTAACGGTAAATTAACACTAGGAGCGCTGAATACATAATGGAACAGAAGGGCAACAATAACGGCAATAAGCTTTCCGCCAAGACCGTGCTGAGCTGCGGCCTTGCGCTGCTGATGTTTTTTCTGCTGCTGGGCGGGCTGATATTCGGCTATGTATACTTTGTAAAGCTGGGAAAGTGACGCCGGGAAAGGGCGCTGTATGGAGCCTGTATCAAAGGAAGAATTCATGCAAAAGCTGGAGCAGGCGCGCAAATGCCGCACCGGCCTTGAATCCCTGTGCCTTCACGATGCGGACATATCCGGCGCCGATTTTTCCGGGCTGGACTGCCAGTGGTGGGACATGAAGAACGTGCGGCTGGACGGGTGCAGCTTTGAGGGCGCTACGATTGCAAACGGCAAGTTCGAAAACTGCACCTTTGTGGGGGCGAGCTTCAGGAACGCCGGCCTTCAGGGGGCAGACCTCCGCAATGCGGATCTTACCGGCATTGACCTTCGGGGAGGCAACGTATACAGCGCATGGCTTGAGGGGGCCAGGCTGGATGGCATAATACAGGACGAAAGCACCAGGTATTTCCGGCTGCGCTGCCCCGAAACGGGGGCCTTTATAGGCTATAAGAAGTGCTATGAGGACAGGGTGGTGATGCTGCTCATCCCAGCCGATGCAAAGCGCGTATCCGCCACCAACAACGCCTGCCGCTGCGATAAGGCCAAGGTGCTTACCATAACCAGCTTTGACTTTACGCAAAGCTACGACTGGGCGGTGTCCCTTGTTGACGAGAACTTCGTATATAAAAAGGGGGAATGGATCTATCCCGACAGGTTCACCGAGGACAGGTGGGTAGAGTCTACCTACGGAATACATTTCTGGATGAGCCGCGAGGAGGCCATAGCCTACTGATAAAACTTAGATTTTCTGCGCATACTCTGCCTATGAAAAGGGTGGAGTATTTTTTTGCATATTTTAATAATAAGAAGAATATCAATAAGCTGCTGGCGGGGCTGCTGGCAGGGCTGTGCTGTGGGCTTTTCGGCTCGGGCGGCGGGGCTGTGGCAGTAGTGGCTCTGGAACGAATGTGCGGCTTTGCGTCAAAGGACGCCCATGCCACGGCCATAAGCATAATGCTGCCCCTTACCTTTGCTAGCGCGGCTGTGTATTGCGCAGGCGACGGGGTGGATTGGCATACCCTGCTTTTCGCGGCGCCGGGGGCCATACTGGGCAGCATTGCCGGGGCGAAGCTGACCGGCAGGATAAAGTCCGCCGCGCTGGATAAGCTGTTCGCCGCGGTGATGTTCTGTGCGGGGGCGTGGATGCTGCTGTGAGGGAGCTGCTGCTTTTTGTCATAGGCGCCGCCGCAGGGGTGATCTCCGGCATGGGAATGGGGGGCGGCACGCTGCTCATACCTGCGCTTACGCTGCTGATGGGCATCCCCCAGAGGCAGGCCCAGGGGGTCAATATGCTTTCCTTTCTGCCCGCCGCGGCCGTTGCGCTGTATATACACAAAAAAGAGGGAAGGCTGGAGCTTAAAAGCAGCCTGCCCGTAATAGCCGCGGGCATTGTGGGGGCTCTTTTTGGGGCGCTGGCCGCCGGCTGGCTCAAGGAGGAATGGCTGAAAAAAGCCTTCGGATTATTTTTAACAATCTTGTCTATTATTCAGTATATAGGAAGATCGCCAAAGGGCCGGGTTTGATAGAAAATAATCAGACATTATCGAGAAAAAAACACTTCGAGAGGAAATATTTATACTGATTTTCCGAAACTTATATGCTATAATAATCCCTGGTTACAAATAGTTAGTCATAGCTGCGTATCGTCTGTGCTACAGTATATTTTTATAAGGCATATTCTTGGCGGATCTGTTATGTGGCTTGTAAAACTGTTGAAAAATATGAAAGGCAGGTGTTGGCTTTGCCAAAGCATTCCTTCAAGGGCGGCGTGCATCCTCTGCACGATCAGCATGAGGGCAAGACATCAACGAGCGGTCTTCCCATACGAGAGTATATCCCGGACAGCGTGGATATCCCCATGTCCATGAGCATAGGCGCTCCCGCGGCGCCCTGCGTAAAGGTGGGGGATCACGTCAAGCTGGGCCAGAAGATCGCAGACGCTACCGGTTTTGTCAGTTTACCGGTTCATGCCAGCGTTTCGGGAGAGGTTACGGCCATAGGCACCAAGGTGCTTCTGCTGGGAGGACCCACCACCATCATCACCATCAGGAACGATTTCCAGGACGAGTGGACAGAGCTTGAGCCGCTGGGCGGCGTGGAGGAGTGCGACCCCGCCAGGATAGTTCCCGCGGTACAGGCGGCAGGCATCTGCGGCATGGGCGGCGCGACCTTCCCCACCCATGTAAAGCTTACCGTGGGCGAGGGCAAGTACTGTGACACCATAATCCTCAACGGCGCGGAATGCGAGACCCACGTTACCTGCGACCACCGCCTCATGATCGAGGAATCCGAGCGCATAGTGGACGGACTCAGGGCCGCGATGCGGGCTCTCGGCGTAAAGCGGGGCGTTATCGGTATCGAGGATAACAAGCCCGACGCCATAGCCGCAATGCAGCGTGCGGCGGAGGGCCGCGAGGGGGTAGAGGTCATGCCCCTTTTCACCAAATATCCTCAGGGATCTGAAAAGCAGCTTATCTACTCCGTCACCGGCAGGGAAGTTCCAAGCAAGAAGCTGCCTCTGGACGCTCACGTCATAGTTATAAACGTCGGCACCGCAAAGGCCATAGCCGATGCAGTGATAGAGGGTAAGCCTCTCATCAGCCGCGTCACCACCGTAAAGGGCTGCGTAAAGGAGCCCGCCAACCTGCGCCTTCGCATGGGAACCATAGTTGCCGACGCCATAGGCGAATGCGGCGGCTATACCGACGAGGCCGGCAAGATAGTAATGGGCGGCTGCATGACAGGCCTTTGCGCCCCAAACGATCAGGTAGTGGTCATGAAGGGCACCAACGGCATACTGGTATTCAATGAAAAGGACGCAAGAAGCTATGAGGAGAGCCCCTGCATACGCTGCGGCCGCTGCGTTGAAGCCTGCCCCATAGGCCTTAATCCATACCTCATGAAGCACCTTTGCGATAAGGGCGATCTCAAGGGCGCCGAAGCCAACAACGTGATGGAGTGCATAGTCTGCGGAAGCTGCTCCTATGTATGTCCCGCAAAGCGCTGGCTTACCGCCTCCTTCAAGAATACTAAAGACGCTATCATGCGGGAAGCAAGGAGGGCAAAGAAGTAATGAGTCTTCACGTTTCAAGCGCACCACATGTCCACAGCAAGGACAGCACCCAGACCATAATGCGGGACGTGCTCATAGCCATGCTCCCCACCACCGTAATGGGCGTATACGCCTTCGGCTTCAACGCGGCGCTTCTGTGCGTCCTCGGCGTGGCGGCCGCGGTATTGGCCGAGTACGGCTACCAGAAGATCACCCGCCAGAGGGTACGCATAGGCGACCTCTCCGCCGCCGTTACCGGACTTCTCGTGGCGCTCAACCTGCCCGGCAACGCCCCCTGGTGGATGCCTGTGGTGGGCAGCTTCATAGCCATAGTGCTGGTCAAGCAGCTCTTCGGCGGCATAGGCGATAACTTTATGAACCCCGCCCTTACCGCCCGCGGCATAATGCTTGCCTCCTGGCCCGTAAGGATGACCGCGTGGTATCTGCCCACCTTCTGCAAGGGCGTGGACGCGGTATCCTCCGCAACGGTGTTGGGCGGATACGAGGCCTCCACCTATGATATGTTCATGGGCTTCATACCCGGAACCATAGGTGAGGTAAGCAAGATAGCCATACTCATAGGCTTTGCATACCTGCTTATCCGCAAGGTGATAAGCTGGCGCATCCCCGTTGTGTTCGTCGGAACCTTTGCCGTACTTGCCGCCATCTTCAGGATGGATCAGGACGTGCTGACCTCCGTGCTTTCAGGCGGATTGCTCTTTGGCGCCGTGTTCATGGCGACAGACTACACCACCAGCCCCATGACAGAGGTCGGTCAGTACATATACGCATTCGGCTGCGGCCTCATACTGGCGGTCATACGCAAGTGGGGAAGCTATACCGAGGGCGTTACCTACGCCATACTGATAATGAACGTGGCTACCCCCCTCATAGACAAGTTCGTCAAGATAAGGGTATATGGCCAGGAAAAGCCAAAGAAGGAGGTAAAGGCAAATGTCTAAGAGCGATAAGCCTAAGCTCACGAGCGTATTCCTTAACGGCATAATCACGGAGAACCCCACCTTCCGCCTGGTTCTCGGCACCTGCCCCACCATAGCGACCACCACCAGCGTCATAAACGCGGTGGGCATGGGCGCGGCGGCGTCCTTCGTGCTGATAGGCTCCAACTTCGTTATTTCGCTGCTCAGGAATTTCATTCCCGACAAGGTGCGCATACCTTGCTTCATAGTGGTCATATGCACCTTTGTTACCATAGTCCAGCTCCTGCTGCAGGCATTCGTTCAAAGCCTCTACGCGAGCCTGGGCATGTTTATACCGCTGATAGTGGTTAACTGCATAATACTTGCCCGCGCGGAAGCCTTCGCCAGCAAAAACGGGCCTCTGGCCTCTGCGGTGGACGGCCTTGGCATGGGTCTCGGCTTCACCCTGGCTATCTCCATCATCGCCTGTGTCCGTGAGCTTCTGGGTACCGGCTGCATTGCCGGCATCAACCTCCTCGGCGCGGGATATGAGCCTATGCTCATATCAACCATGGCTCCCGGCGGCTTTATGATATTCGGCCTCACCCTCGGCGTGGCCAACATCATAATGAAGAGCATCGAAAAGAAAAAGAAAGCAAAGGAGGCCGCATAAATGACTCCTGTAATGCAAACCAACAGCTGCGGCAACGTGCTGCTCTTCTTCGTGAGCTGTGTGCTGAGCCATAACTTCATCTTTTCCCGCTTCCTCGGCTGCTGCCCCTTCCTGGGTGTATCAAATAAGGTCGAGACCGCGGCGGGCATGGGCCTTGCTGTTACCTTTGTCATGGGCCTTGCATCCCTGTTCACCTCCGCAGTCTATCAGTATGTGCTGTATCCCCTCCAGCTTACTTATCTGGATACTATAAGCTTCATACTGATAATCGCGGGCCTCGTCCAGTTCGTGGAGATGTTCCTGAAGAAGTCCAGCCCTGCGCTGTATAAGTCTCTGGGCATCTACCTCCCGCTGATAACCACCAACTGCGCGGTTCTGGGCGTCGCAACGCTCAATACCAGCGCGCAGTACGATATACTCTCCGCCGTTCTCAACGGCGTGTTCGGCGCGCTGGGCTTCCTGCTTGCCATAACCCTTATGGCGGGCGTCCGCGAGCGTCTGGAAACCTCACATATACCAGACCAGTTCAAGGGCTTCCCGATAGGCCTCTTCATGGCGGGCCTTATGTCCGTGGCCTTCATGGGCTTCAACGGCCTCGTATAATATAGAAAGGAGAAAACAGATGAACGTTACTGCTATACTTCTTTCTGCCGGCGTTATGGTCGTGCTGGGTGTGCTGTTTGGCGTTATACTTACCATTGCCGATAAAAAATTTAAGGTAGAAGTGGATCCCCGCGTTGAGGCGGTGCGTGCATGCCTGGGCGGTGCCAATTGCGGCGCCTGCGGTTACGCTGGCTGCGATGCCTTCGCTGATGCCGTAGTGGCCGGCAAGGCCCCCGTAAACGGGTGTTCCCCCTCCGGCGCTAAGGGCGCCGAGGCCATAGCCGCCATAATGGGCGTTTCTGCCGAAGCAGAGGAGCGCAAGGTCGCCCGTGTCATCTGCCAGGGAGACTGCGGCGTAGCAAAGGAGCGCTATAATTATGATGGATATACCAGCTGCGCTACCGCAGCCGGTCTTGCCGGCGGCCCCAAGATGTGCCGTTTTGCCTGTATTGGCTTGGGGGACTGCGCCCAGGCCTGCGCATTCGGAGCAATAAAGATCGCTGACGGCTTGGCACATATCGACGAGGAGAAGTGCGTTGCCTGCGGACAGTGTGTAAATATCTGTCCCCGGGGCGTAATAGCTCTCAAGCCGGTGAACGAGACCGTGATCGTCTCCTGCCGCAATACCGACAGCGGGCGCGAAGCCAGGGCAGCCTGCATGAAGGCCTGTATCGCCTGCGGCCGCTGCACCAAAGAATGCCCCAACGACGCCATACACGTGGAGGGCGGCGTAGCCAAGATAGACGAGGCAAAGTGCACCCGCTGCGGCGCCTGCGCAAAGGTATGCCCCTGTAAGTGCATCGTCGATTATCTGGACAGCATGGAATAAGCACAGCACATAATACATAAAAGAGCCGTCAAATGACGGCTCCCAGTCTGTCAAAAAACCCTAGGGTTGATAAGGGGCCGCAGCCCCTTATGGCTTTATTCGGATTTGGCGACATGT
>ERZ773224.196-NODE-196-length-85719-cov-4.665320_pt1 | contig 85719 bp, 95 predicted proteins | sample MGYA00580526_ERZ773224 | MGnify/ENA primary metagenome ERZ773224 (study PRJEB29015, sample SAMEA2737743) | human gut metagenome | biome: human gut; feature: human-associated habitat; material: faeces | place: China | collected 2012 ... | reverse complement strand
TGCAATCACAATTACTGCAATCTTCTTTTTCTTGTTGTCGTTGTTCTTCATAATACTCCTCCTTCTTGTGACTTTTTTCAGTCACTACTTCTTAATCATTAGATAATTATATATAAGGATTAAAAAGCCTCATTTAGGTTTTTGTTGACAAGGGCTTGTGTTGCTATTCAGTATCATTTCCTTGATTTGAGAGCTTGATAGAGTCGAAGTAATCTAATGATTTCGAATAGCTAGTAACTTTATTAACTGACAAAGCAGGTGATTCATACTTATTTGTATCACTATCTACTCGATTCCTTGTATGCATAACAACATTACAATCGCTTAAATAACATGAAATACCATATTCATACACAGTATCTATTATCGGATAATCTCTGAAAAAACCTTCAGTGTACTGTTTATTTTCTATCTGCTGTACAGCCGCTCTACTTGATTTTTCTAACGTATTCTGTGAATCTGCATATTTGAATTCTACTATCACTCCTACATTAGGTCTATCAGTAAACATTACTAAATCAGCATAGCCATTTCCATATTCGGGCTCAGCTTTGGTTCTCCAATTTCCTTTAAACACAAGCATACCGAGGAAAAGACCTTGATAAAAATTTTCTTTTTTTCCGCGTCTTGCATTGGCGTTTCTCACACTAGCATAAGTTTTCAAATAAGACTCAAAAAACTCTTTTACAGAAGCAGCATCGCCATTTTGTAAAGCATTATAAAACTCAAACACAGAAGTTGTATATTTAGTATTTGCACGTTTAAATTGTTCAATAAAACTTTTCCTAAAAACTGATAATATTTCCAAATTAGGGATAACTAAATTGAAAGAATCTCCTTTATACCCATCTTTACAGGTTAAATAACCTGTCATAAAAAGAGTACTCCATAAACTGTCGACAGATGAATATAAATCCCTATACACTATATTTGTATTTACAATTTTATTTACTGGCTGTCCCTGTACAAGTTTTAAAAAATCTACTTTTATTTCAGAGTTATCAGTCATAATTGCTTCATCAATAAAATGTTGTACAATATTATTACTGCTAGAGTTCATCCAAAACTCTTGTGGTTTTGGATCATTGTCAATAACAATAGATTTGCCATACAATAAAACATCCCAAGGGCAATAAATTTCTTTATTACCAAAATGATAGCCATCATACCATTCTTTTACAATACCCATATACGCTTCCAAGCCATAGTAACTTAATAAAGCCTTTACCTCATCTTCTGTAAAGCCAAAAGCATCCTGATGAGAAGTGTTAGTAATATCACTAACTGCAATATTATTCAATCCAGTAAATATACTTTCTTTGGAAATTCTAAGGCATCCAGTAAGTACAGCAAACTGTAAATCGTCGTTATCTTTTAAAGTTCTACTAAATAAATTGCGTATAAAACTCACCATTTCATCATAATAATTTCTTTCAAAAGCTTTAGCTAGTGGGACATCGTATTCATCTATCAGCACTATCACTTTTTCATTATAATAAGAATGTAAAAACCGCATTAAGTCGTGTAAACCGTTTTGTAGACTATTATCGTCAGGCTGAAGCTGCAATAACTTCTCATAATAAACCAAATTCAACGAATTTAATTTTTTATCATTATATAGATGATAATGCTCCAATATAGCATCTTGTAATTCATTATATAAACTTTTTTGTGCATCTGCAAAAGTAATACCATCCATGTCTTTTAGGCTCAAATAAATCACAGGAAATCGTCCCAAGAACTGCTTATAAGATATGTCTTGCTTATCTATATATAGTCCAGAAAATAATCCTTTATCTGCCCCAATCTTAAAATAATTTTTTAACATACTTAAGTTTAAAGACTTTCCAAAACGTCTTGGTCTAGTAAATAAAGAAACAGTAACCCCACTATCTATAATATCCTTTATTAACTTTGTTTTATCTACATAATAATAATTATCTGTTATAACCCTTTTAAAATCACTAGTTCCTATAGGAAATTTTTTGGTTTTATTCACACAAAAGCTCATACATAACACCTCCATATTTCTCTAACTAATGCTACTAAGAAATGTTTGTCTTACCTCGTGATTAGGCACATACACTACTCCATAGTCATCGTTTATTTTTCTAAACCCAAGGTATCCAAGATGTATCAAAGCTGTGAGAACCTCAGCCTTTGGATTTATATCATTCAGATCATTTCTAAAGGCCCCGGTATGCACAGTTACCTCTTCTCCGGCAAATATCTTTGTTATATCATCTCGGAGTCCTTCAAATCCCAGCGTCGCATACTGTAATATGTCTCAATAAGATTTGCCGCCTGGGATTTTCCAAATCGTCTTGCATGACTCACTGCTACACATTTATCATTCGTACAAAGTACCCTGTTTAACTCCTTTATTAAACCTGTTTTGTCTACATATATACTACTTATATCCTTCATAAATTTCTCATTACTTGGATTGAACTAAAGCCCATACACAGTGCCTCAATTAACTAATTCATTTTAACACATTTCTACTGAAATAACACTGCTTCATTATAAATTACTAACCCCCACAACTCGACTCTACCTAAACTTGTCTGTCATTAAACCATCTCATTACGCAACCACACATAATCGTTAATCAAGTCAATAATAAGTTCATAACCACTACTCAATTGCTTTCTCTGTTCTCTACCAAGCTGAACTAGGTGGTCAAAATCAGTGCCTAAAGTATCTGCAATAACTCTAATTTTTGTAGGAGCAACGCATACATCCCCATAACAAATTCGATCAATATCCCTTGCACTATACTCACCAACTGGCCTTGGCATTCCTAAGTATTGTAATAATCCTAAACCAAAATCCGTTAACATTGCAACCTCCATTAAGTAAAAATGGGCAGTGGATTATCACTGCCCCGGCCTACATAGCCATAGTTGTTAAGGAGCTCGGCACTCCAAAAAGTAGCAGTAACTTTGACACCACTACTACCTATTAAAGTACGCCAGTAGAAACACTACTGGCGTAAGAAAGGTACCCTGGCTATAACTCAAGCAAAAATAGCCAGACAATGGTAACAGTCTGAGGGGATATGCCTGTTACCGAATAATGTTAGCAGCTTTGACACTGCTAACACCGAAGGTTAAAAAACGCCAACATCTTGGCGAAATGAAAATTGGCAGTACTGCCAAAAAGCGTTGATAGCTGTGACACTATCAACGCCTGGGAAGGTGCATACTGAAGAAAGTATTAGCACCGGTGATGCATATCACCTAACTATTTTGGCAGTTTACTACTGCCAACATCCTAGCAATACCTAGTACCATACTACAAACCAGGCTTGCCAAATAACGCTGGTAGCTTTTACACTACCAGCACCAAGGAGTATTGTGGAAAAATCCACAACAGGTGTCAACGACAACACCCAAAAAGTATTAGTAGCTTTGACACTACTAATACCTACACTCAGAGGAGCAAGTTTTATCATTTCTTAGCTCTATTTATAGATAACATAATTTTGATGCATTTTAGGTTTTTCACTCCAAGGTCGGACATGAAAACATAGCCATATCTGCTAAAGAATCCAGTGAATGTGGTGCTGTAATTGCATACATTGTACCGGTTATATTTTCACCAGCTGAAACATCATTCACAAATCCTATGCCATAACCCAGCACTTCTCCAGCATTATTCAATAACAGAACCTTCAATGATGTGTAACTGCATCCAGTGGAAGACTCATAACTGTAATTTATACTAACATTATCCCCATAGTCACTGCTGCTTGTACCATCAGTAGTAATAGTTGCATTAACGCTCCAATCTGCTGCAGTCAAATATGCATCAGTAATACTACAATCCTCTAAAGTAATACTTGTTATATTAGCGCTATCACATTCTGTATAATTTATAGTAGTACCACCTACAGCTAGACATGGCTCTAGCAATGCTATTGAGTCTGATAAACTATTTGTATCACCCTTAATATGTGCACTACCGGTAAATGAAACACTTTTACTACCTAAATTGGTTATTGCAACAACTATACCATCTGGTGTGGTTGCGGTACTAGCAACTAAAGTGTGATCGCTGCCTTCAACATAAAACTCGTGATCCCATTTTACCATACTATAGTTAGTACCAAGTGAGCTCAACTTCTCTGCTGTATCAGAATCTATTACCTCACCATAAGTCGAATAGTCCGAACTCGTAGTGTCATCAACACTACTTGTATCAGCCTCTATAGTAGTACTATCTTCAGTACTGGACTGTTCGGTAACTATCTCTGCATGAGAGGTAGGCTCGTCGCTTACACCTCTGTATTCATCAACATCTGATGAACTGTCTGCTAAAGACTTTCCACTAAATGCAATAAGACTTAAATCCTTTGCTGCTGCAGTCTCAATAATAACTCCGCAGTCTAAACCGACATTAGCAAGATATGTACAATAATAATCATTATCAGGTCGTTTCAAATACTCAGTATCATTATATACGTATGTAGACTCTCCACAGGACACTGTGTAATCTTTGAAGTAGTCTTTATCTACGCAAGTTGCATCGAGAACACAATCCCCACTCTTACTGTTAATCTTAAAACCTGCTGGTGTTTCAACTAACTCAAAAGAAGCACCATCTGTTGTATCGACATAAACTGTCGTTGAACCATAATTACCAACTGTGAACTGATAACTCTTCATTGTATGAATCTTACCAGATGTTATTGGATCTGTGAAAACATCTGAATAGTCACCTGACTCACCTGAAGTTCCTATCGAAAAACCACACCCTGTTAAACTGAGAGTAAGTACTACTCCCACAAATACTGTTAATAACTTCTTTATCTTCATAACAACCTCCTATTCAGTAAAAATACTCATTGGTGGTAGTAACTCAATATCCTCCCTGCTGAGTGACCCAATCGGTATTCTAACTTCTTCCTGCCATTCATTTTCAAAGACTACAAACATTGTCATATCTTCATCATATGCCAGACAACTAAGTGTCAGATTTGGCATCCACAAATAATGACACTCTTTATTACAACACCACAGACCAGCATAGTTACTAGTGTCTGTATAAACAAAACCATAGTAGTCTTGTACGTTTCCTATCGGAACACTTAAATCTAAATTATTCTGGCTCCAACTAGAGAAAGCATCTAGTATACTAGATGCCATGTGATCATAAGCTTTATCGTCCCACTTTTTTAACATTTTAACTATTCACATGTCAAACTCCTATACCCAATATCAGGATCTTTTCCTTTTGAGCGTCGAAGCAACAACATCTCCTCATCCTCAACAACAGAATCAGTCTCTACCCCGTCATACTCATTGTATACCATATCATTCCGAATGCACCACATCATATAAGAAATCCTATCACAAACGCTACAACAAACATCTCTCATGTCAACTGTGAGATTAGCATACAAAGTGTGACCAGCCTTATCTATATCCCCTTCCGTAAAAATATAGTCCAGATTCACATACTCCTTAGTAACATTTTCTTCAGGAAAGTCTACCCTAAAACCTACAATAGCATGTTTATCCAAATTACCGTAATATAGGTTTCGTACAAAATAGCCGTAATCTTCGTCAGCAGCAACGTTTCCACGAAGCATGTATGAATAATAAGCTATAACAAACGCTTTTAAAACATCCCAATATACAGTTTCTCTGTATAATACTACAGCAGAAACTTTATGAATTGGTAAAAACTCTTTCTCAGTACCATCTTTCATAATAGCGATAAGACGAATTGATCTAGTATACACATCATACATTAATGATGTGGTTTTAATATTTGGTAATTCTGTACTTTTACGCTTTATCGGAATAGACCGATTTATCAAGTATACGTATTCTGGATACTTAAAGTTCTTTACCCAACCCCAAATACATTTTCCTACATCATCAACATACTGCATATACTCTTCCGGTGTGTCATTTGAGCTATAACTAAATTCTTTACCTGACAACTGTAATAAAAATCTTGATGTATTATTTAGTGATTCAATTTCAGACTGTTTCTGTTCATTAGGTAAGTGATTATACCAATTACGAAATGCACTGTACACTTCCTTTCTCAGGTTACCCTCCAACAAATCTGCGCCGACTAAACTATCAAATACTTTACTAGTTGCATCACTACCGCCATCAAAAAAATTCATACTCTCCATTTTCTCTCTCCTTTTCTAATTATTATTTGTTTATAATATCTAAACTGCACTTAAGGGTTTAGCCTAATGGCGAAACACCCACAGCAATTTGTTTAAAATCATTAGGGATTGAAATACCTAATGCGTGTGGTATTTCAATGTCGTTTGTATTAGCCATATGATCTATCAAAAAATCTTCATCTTGTTTAACAAAACAGTAACGATATCCATCCTCTTCACTATGATTCTCTGACAAAGCATGCATTACTGTAACAAAAACATCCTCTAATTTTATAGACCAGAAAATATCTTTCCAGTACAAAAAGTATCTATCATCTTTTTTATAAATGGATGGATATAAAGATAATCGTCTACATCTTTCCATAAAAATAGTGTAAGCCTTATGCTCGCACTCAATTGCTACATCACTCTTTATTTCATCATTTATCGTAAAAAACACCTCCTGTAAAACTGCGATCCAGTATCATCATATGTAATTTCACAAATCCCTTAAGTAACGCCTGCATCTTTTCTTCGTTCTGTCGCTGAATCTTTTTATTCTGCTCCTCAATATCATTCTTTTGATCTTCAGATAATGAATTCCACCACTGCTGATACAGCCAGTTGTTATACTCTTCTATTCGATTAACGCCATTGATACAATACCAATGGCGTCTCTTTGCTTCTGCCCACCAAGCCATACAAGCACCTCACTCCTTAAAGAAATCTGCTCTACCAAAAACTAACAATCTATCGGTAATAACGTGACGCTTACCGTCCTTAATATAGTAATACATATTATCTACAACACCAAAGTTAGAAACATCCTTAATTATCTCTTCCCTTGGATGCAGTTCATCATAACAAACAAGCAAATCAAACTTTTCTACAGGAGCAAAATTAGCACGAACCTCCATAAGCGCTTTACCTAAAAGATTCTGCCCTGTAATATTCTTGCACTTAGGACAACTACAATCTCCCCAAGTATTATCATGCCAACCAGTAGTGTTCTCTAACAGCTGTTCTTCCCCTGTAAGCATAAGCCAATTAAGTAACTGCACATTCTGTCTAAACTTTGCTGTAAGAACATCCACCATTATAGAATACTTTATAGACTCCCAATCTGGTCGTAATGTAACTTTTCTTCCAGCTCTTTTAGACTCTGCTGGAGTCATAAACTGAAAGGTCTTACGTATTTCTTCGTCTAAAGTCTTCTGAGCCTGCCAGGCTGCCTCGGAACTTTTGTAAATAAGACCCTTATACTTAATATCACACCTGTAAAAGTTACTCATCCAACCATAATCATTTTTAGCTCCACTGAACTGAATCATAAAATACCTCCTGTATTTAAAAAAAGATTAGCTTTTACACTAATCTCTCAACCATTGTATTATTTAATAATAGCTCTATTTTTACACTTTTATGGTTTTCATACATGGCTAATGGCCTGTTCAACATCTACACCCTACCCAAAGTAATTCCTGTTCACAGTCGTAAACCCAAAGGCATCGCCGATAACTGCCCAGTCCTCTCTATGAAACTCAGAGAACATACGCAATCTCTCTATAAGTTTATTCCTCATAAATTTCGCAACCTCTGAATTTGCAGTCCAGTATGACTTGCTAAAAATGATTCTGCTGTATACAATAAGACTGTTCATAATTGTACTATACATCTTCTGTATTTCGCACTCAGTAGCAGTGTCTAACAATGCTGCATAACCATACCTGGCATCCATCATTATTCTCCACTCTGCAAACATTAAATCAGCCTTCTCATAAAATACTTTACTGAACATCTCAAGAGCCTCTGCTTCATCAATCAACAAATGAACTTCATTTGTAAACTCCGCTTCTTTAGCCATAATATTGAAAAACTTTCTCAACGGCTTTTTAAATACAGAATCATCAACTTTTAGTTCAGTCCGTAAATCGACTAATGCTCTTAATTCATCACGAGAAGCCCTTTTCTCACAGTCGTGTGAAGACCTCAAAAACACACGAAACTTATCAGCTAAACTCAGCACATCTATTTCATTATAGCACTCAAATACGTTCATACTTCCTCCTAGAATAAATTCATTTCATCGCCCTTACTAACTTCATTATCGGATAAAATAAGCTTTGACAAGATATCCACATCGCTTGCTGTCAAACCCGGAATGGACTCTTTTACCCTCATAGCTAATAAAGTAAGTACTCTAACGTTTAAACTATAATTTGCCTTCTTGATGCTTTCTCGAAACATAAAGACATTCCGTTTTCTAATGGTCTTTACAATCTTCTCCCACAATTCAGTGCAAAAACCAGCATCGCTACTTCTAACTATTTTCAGCTGCTCTGCATATAATTTAGCCATAACATCACGTAAACCATAATAAGACCACATATACTCTGTCATAAATTCAGCTAAGAAACTACCTTTCACATTCTCAAAACTGTATTTATGGTCAAGCAGACGTTCTATTCTTGGATTTACTGTTATATCGCTCATGTATTCTTCAATAACATCACCTATGGAAGTACGCACTATTTCAGATAACCGATCTTCACCATCATTATTTCCTACAAAAATAGTATCAAGCATTTCCCATAGCTCTACATCATTAAACTTCCCGAATCGTAAATTATCTTCCAAAGCTAATGATGCTTTCCCTGTAACAACTCTTAAGTTAGCCGTTATATTTTTATTAAAAATCAACATATAATCTACCTCCAATTTACAAGTAGGGAGTTTTGGTAACTCCCTACTGTTTTATCTCAGCATCTAAACTATATGCTCTAGAGATCTCTGTATCTCAGAACATTTGTAGTAGCAACATAAATAATCTTTTCATACGACATACCATTCTTCAAGCAACACTTAATATAAGACGGATGCCAACCAATCAATTCGCTTAAGTCGATATTATTATACCACCGATACTCTATGCCATTTACAATACAAGATAACTCTACATCATTAACAGATTCCTGAATTATTTCTCTGTATGACAGATTCTTGTATGCTCTTAAATATTTCACATAAGTACTTGGCTTTTTAAGTTGTCTGCTTAAATCTGCATCACTTTTCCAAGAATAAAATTTTCCACTTACATAACAACTGTTCATAAAAACACCTCCAATTTAAAAAAGAGAGGAAACCTCTCTAACAATAAGTTATAAATTAGTTGTGTTGTTTACCCCCATAATAACACCTCCACTCTTTAAGTCTTTACACCTAGTTATAATTGTAAAAACCTAAAGGAAAGGTATTTAAAACAAACCCATACCAGTTGTATCACTTTCATCTTTAGATAAACCTAATGCTCTACGAATTATATCTTCATACGAATCACCATTTCTTCGGTGCTGCCTTACATAACTTTCACTCTTCCCTAATTGTAAAGAAAGATCTTTATCACTACTCCATTCATAAATAACCCCATTTACAACACAAGAAATACTCTTATCAGCTAGTGCTTCACGAATTATCTCCTCATAAGACTTACCTTCACCTCGGTACCTACTTACATAAGCCTTACTCTTTCCTAACTGTAAAGAAAGATCTTTATCACTACTCCATGCATAAGTAACCCCATTTACAACACATGAACCACCTCTTCCAAGCAATGCTTTATGAATTATCTCTTCATAAGACTTACCTTTACTCCGATATGTACTCACATAACTTATGCTCTTTCCTAATTGTCTAGAGAGGTCTTGATCATTGTTCCACTCGTACTCAACTCCATCTACAATGCAAGAACCGGTGTTACCAGAATCATTTAACTCACCCAATATATCTTCAATATTTACATACTCAAGATTCTTTGCAGTTGTATAAAATATGTCTCGACTTTTCTTTCCGTATGACATCAATTCATGATTAGTGCCTAAAACATTCTTGCGTTTTAATGCTCTGTATACATTCTTACAATCTACAATAATCGGTGATCTCGTATTGCCAATTCTACAACAACGACCAATCATCTGCTCAAATACAGTTACAGACTGTACTCCCCGCATTATTATAATTCCTTGTACTCCATCAGTATGTACACCCTCTAAAATAGCGTTGCAAGACATTAAAACTACTTTCTCATTTTCCTGAAAAAGATCAGAAACCAACTTCGTATTACCATAAATACCAGCAATTTTATGCACAACATAATCAGGAAATATCGACTTTATAAAATCTTCATTTTCATCTAATTCAGCTACAGTACCAAAATAAACTAACCATTTATTCTCTTGATTAGTTTCAACTATACTTTTTAATAATTCTGCAGAACTGTCATAGTCGACAACAAGTTTCATATCATTGTCCTCTGCGTACTTTACATCATCAATGTCTGGGGAACAACACACATACTCCATCTTAGGCATAAGTCCTTCTAATACGGCATCAGACACCGTTAAACCATAAACTGTGTCATCTACTAAATCTGCAACATTGACCCCATCTGAGTCTCTCTTTGGAGTTGCTGTCAGGGCTAATGTCACTGTGCCTGTAGCTCTTAATGCATTCAATAAATTCTTTCCAAACAAATCCGAACCTAAATGATGCGCTTCATCGACGATAACAAAATCATATTTATCTAATAACCTTTTTGATAGCTCTAATTCACTAAACTTATTAAACGTAACAAATTTTAATTTATGTTCGTCGACATACTTCTGGAAACCGGCACGATTACACAAATCAGTCGCTATTGCATTGTACGGAACAACATATAATATCTTATTACAAGGCAAAGTCTGCATAACTGCAGCTGCTACATAACTTTTTCCAATACCAGTTCCACACGTATACAAAACAATCTGATTACCTGCATTAAATGAATCTACAATCTCATTGTAGGGCTTCACATTATGCTCTCTTAAATCATACATAATAACCTCCAATCAAATTAAGGAGGAGCCTTTTGACTCCTCCTACTAACATGTGCAACCTTTAATAAAAAACACACCTACATTCTTCCTGTTGACCCAAAGCCACCTGCACCACGTTCTGAGTCACTCAACTCAACCGCATCTTCAAAAGTTGCCTTTAAGTATGGTACAATCACTAACTGTGCAATACGCTCATTTACTTCAATTATCTGTAACTGGCTACCGCCATTATGTAGAGCAACTTTTATTTCTCCACGATAATCTGAATCTATAACCCCAACTTTATTTGCAGGAGCCAAATCTCTTTTTACTGCCATGCTGCTTCTAGCGACCAAGAGACCTACATACCCCTTTGGTATCTCCATACTAATACCGGTGGAAATCAACTTAGTTTCTCCAGGTGCTATCAAAACAACACCATCCTCCCCAGCATATAAATCAGCTCCAGCTGAATCGCCTGTCCCGTATGTTGGTGTCATTGCCCAGCTGTCTTTCTTTTTAATTTTTAAATTCATACATACCTCCTATACTTAACCAAAACAAATAAATCCTCCAGGGTATAACCTAAAGAACTCCACACATTTTCTATGCTGATCCTCAGTTAGCTCGAAATAACGCTTACGTAAAAATCTACGCAGCTCACGCATACTATGTATCTCTCTTCTTGAATAATTCTTTACTCGAAATACATCATGAAATCTGCATAAATCCTTAAACAAAGGATTATAGCTAAGCGAGAGATCAATAAATACCTGATCATCCCTCACTGTATAACACTCTGAAACCTTATTACCCTTATTATCATGACCAGATTCACCTAATCTGTAGTCTTTCCATAAACAAGAATCTTCATTTATTGACACTAGTAGCTTATCTAACAATGTCATATCAATTAAATTATTCTCCACATTATTGGGAGTTAAACCATACAACTCATTAGCCTCTTCATAAGCTAATTTACGTATAGCTATCAACTCTTTTTCAGTGGCCGGCTTATAAAACCATGTGTGACATCCCACAATCATCACCTCCATAAAAAATGACAGTAGTTTATTAAACTACTGTCACCACACAAAACCTATTGTCTCCTACCTGACTTTACTCAAACATTGTCATATACTTAGAAAATTCATTACGATCAAAACACTCTGATGGCTTTTTTAATGCTGCACCTGTTTTGCAATTAATAGCTTCATATACAAGATCGCCTCTGATTCTAGTTTTCTTACCATCAATATCAAGAACAACATAACCAACATTATCGTCATTATGCTCAGAATTGCCATTCTTATGTCTAACATACTTGCCCACATATTTGGTAAAACCATCCTCAGGTGTATGGATCTCAATTTCATCACCCTTGATCAATGTGTCAAAACACTCTGTGCTGATAGGACCAAATTTATGCTGCAAATACCGTCCTCTTGGTGACAAGAAGTGCTTGTCACGATAATGTTTACGTGTCTTCTCTCTTAAAAGTGTAGCAACCTCATGTACATAACCCCACGCTAAAATACGTTCAGTCTTTCCCAATTTGTCAATTGGTAAAAACTCGAAACCTCGCTCCTGTAGATAATCTACTATCTGCAAATCTTTCTTATAGTTCACAGCATATCCGTACATCAAGAAATCCTCAGGACCTACAACAAAAGAAAGTAATGCAATCTTCTGTAAATCTTCTAAAGGTCTACCCTTTAGAATAGCTTCACCAATCGCATACTGCCATTCATTACCAGAAACATAGTAAAAATTCTTACCATCTTCTGTTGTTAAAAAATCTATAAATGCTTGGATTTTACTTGTAAAATCCTGCACATCTAGACATGCAAAATTCTTGCTATCTTCAACTATCTTCATAATTTACCTCCTAAAACATGCTAATCTGCGATTTATCACTAGTGTAAATAATAATCTTTTATAATACTTTATTCCACTGATAATCTATGCCCAGAGTAGACAGGCTGTAAAGAATTAACCTGCTTTGACGTATAATATGACACACTCATCTGCTCTGTGTTGCCTGGCTCTGCAATAAACTCTTTCTTATACTGCTTTTTTAGCTTTGAATCTACATTATCACCTGACACTTTGCTACCTCGTATGCAGCAAAAGTGATGCAATACTGGTTGCCTGGTTCAAGTCCCTCATAACTTATACGGTCAGCTACTGGAGTTCGTGTGCTTTCACCGAGACTTATCTCAACTATATTAGAAGTTGTATCGTCTGTATCAAAAGAATCATCTAAACTCCTCTCAACAATGTCTGTAATATCAAAATCTAGGCTAACGCCACGCCATTTCAACACTACAAAAACTATAGCTACTATCACAACCACTATCAAAACAAAAATAATGAACATAAAACCACTAGTCCTTACAAGTGCATCAACTAACTGAGTCTCAAACCTATTATCGTACTCAGTATCTGCACCGTCATTATTTTCAGACTTATCAAAATCAGCAACAGTTGTGTTAGAATCTAACCTTTCAGCTTTCTTGGACTTTTCATACTTTTCTAGCTCCTTTGTTAAATAATCTTTAGCCACTACTAAATTACCTCCTAAAAGAAATTCATACAATTTGGATTCAATGGTACTATAATCTCTCGAATACCTTTCAGCCTAACTACTTATTCTTATTCCCAACTCGTACATTAAAAATGGTCTGCTATGTCTCAATATCTTCTATAAATATCTTACATCTCTCAGCAGTTGTCATAATTTACCTTTCCTAAATAAGTCCATCTTACTTGAATCTACTGGAACAATAATCTCATGAATCTTATCCTGCATAATCTGAATAGTATTAGAACCAACCTGTACATTAACAAATGGCTTATTATAGCTGATAAAAGTAGCATAGTTGAGCTCAGTATAACCATCGATATCTGTTATAACCTTTATTGTAGTGCCTGGTTTGATTATAGTAGTCTCTTTTGCATGCTCTACCTTAACAGCATTGTCACCTGCATAAAAAAGTACTGTTGGCGGCAAGTACTCAGACAATACATACTTTTTAGTAAGCGCTGCATCTAAATACATTGCCATTGCGTATACATAATACAAATCAATATCTCTTCTTTTATCAGTCAATGCTGACTTATGCGAAAAAGAGAAACCCTTCTGTTTCAACTGTTTACTTACCTGTATAGCAAAGTTTAAATTTTCTGTAAACAAACGCGTCAGATCTTCACGACCCGCTATTATAATATATAACTCAGCTAATCTAGTAATGTTTGTATCATTTGCTCCATTTAAAATAGCCCTACCGATACCAGCCCGTAAATCATCATCTCTTACATAGGACACTATTGCCCAATTAGGGGTCAAAGTGTATTCCCAATATTCCTTAATACATATCACAAAAAGTCTATCCTTCTGCATCTGTCATATTCTACCTCCTAAGCATAGTTTCATTTAAACAGTCTAAAAGCAATTCATCTCTATTGGTCTTGAGGATAATGGAACTATTTCATATACCAGCTCAATCGGAACTCTTCTAAATCTGGACTCACCAACTAAGCAGAAAACAATCTCATTATCTATAAAACGAGTATACTTACAGAAATACTGAAAGAAGTAGCATAATTTAAGTCCCGCTCGGGACTTTTCTTTTTTTGCAGTAATCCCCCTCCTCAAGCCTTATCAACTTCTGATCACATCTGATAAAATCATTATTATCAGCCTGCTTAACCGGCACAACACAAGCATCAAACTTGTAATCAGGATAAATACGTCGAATGCTATTCGCTACATAAAACTCATCGAGTTTCTTTCGAAAAATTCCCTGCGCTCCATCATTTTTGCTGTTATAGCCACACAACATCATATTATTTGCAACATTAACTGCCAGTGCATTGTTAGAAGAAAGCACCTTCACAAGCTCAGAATTATGCTGTATTGTATAGTACACACCTACTAAATTCTGGATATCTAGAAGTCTTGCACCACTTAGAATTACAGCACCAATACTATGTTGTAATTCTTCAACTTCAACGTATCTTGCGAGTACTCCACCTGCAGTATCACAAAATTTGTTATACGCTTCTTTAAATTTATCGCTCATACTATTAAACCTCTTTCTACTTATTAATAATGAAAATCAATACCTAATTAGGTACAACACTTACTAGCTAAATGTTCGCATCTCTGATAGTTGCCACACTTCATCACCATCTAAACAACCGATAGGTACTCTTCTGGTTTCATTCCATTTATTATCGAATATTGCATACATAATAAAATCTTCATCATACACAAGCCCCTGAAACACGTACTCTGGAATCCATTTATAATGACATTCTTTACTACAGCACCAAAGTCCTGCAAAGTCACTGGTGTCATTATAAGCAAACCCAAAATAATCTTTTTCATTTTGTACGTACTCTGTTACATCAAGATTCTGTTTTCTCCAATTAGAAAAAGAGTCTAATATTTTAGACTCTAGTGTGTTATAAACAGTGAAATCCCACACTGTTAAATATTTAACTATTCTCATATCACGCCTCTCTTGTTACCCAAAAAGAAAATCAGCCACATTACCAACAGTAGATGATTTTGCCTTATATAATTCTGAAAAACCACAACTACGGCAACTTATTACGATAAACTTTTTGTTCTGCACATCAAATGCTTTAGCAAATGCACCTCCAGTTGCCTGAAATTGATCCTGTTCAAATGCACTACATCCACATTTAGGACATACCCACTGATTTCTTGGTCTGCTGTCATCAAATGCATTCATCTTTTTCATAACATACACCTCCTTAATTCACTCTTTTATAATTATTTAATCCCATCTGAAGCATTGCAACTACATCAGCATTCACTTTTCTAATACGCTCATCATTCAGCATCTCAGATATTGTTAACCACTTGTAATTGTTCTGCACATCCGGTAATTCTTTCAGCTTACACAAGTATAATGTATGATCATATGGTAAAACTTCTTTACTCTCTTCTGAATACTTGTAATGTACACATCTATATAAATACTTTAAATTACCCGCTGCATCTATACCTAAATCATTCTGTAATACCTTAATTAAATTGGCAACATTACCCCTGGCTATTGTTTTATAGTTAGGAAAGAACCAGCACTCCCAATCTTTATCGTAGTATACAAGAAATTTAGAATCTGAATTTAGCTCTCCGTAAGTAATGCAAACTATAGAATATTTCTTTGCAGTCTCTTCCTTAAATAAACCTCCAAGCACGTAACCACCTCTTTCATTAATTATAAAAGTGCACTAGACTGTTACACCCAATGCACCTGACTGTGACCTAATTATTTTACTTTATTTTACTTTACTGTAAATTTAATAACCCTTAGATTACCATTGTTATCTCTGGCCCTTACTACATGAGAGCCTTTCTTTTTAACTGTGTACTTCTTATTAGCCTTAATACTCTTACCATCTAAAATGGCTGCTTTAACTCCAGACTGCTTGTCTACAATAGAAAATGATGCGGACTTTTTGTATACGCCCTTGTTTTTTACTCCACTAATAGAGGGTGCTGTCTTGTCATATACAACCTTCACATACGTTATTTTTACTGTATCACCAAAGGTTGTGCGTAAGGTAATAATAGTATTCTTTGATACAGAAACCTTACCTATCTGATAACCCTCTATCTTTTTACAATTATTGCAAATCCAATGTCCCCAACTAGGATCTGTATCCTTACGAGGTACATACTGTATCATAGCATCACCGCAATCTGCATCCTCTTTGCAGTATACATTCTGCTTAAATTTTACATCAACTTTCTTAGTCTTTTTGTTGTATGCCCTAGTCACGGTAATAGCGTTTTTGGGAGACATTGCACCAATTGACAATGTAACTGAACCTTTGTAACTTCCACCGTATTTATTATCAAGTACATACTTTACATAATAAGTTCCTTTCTTCAGCTGGGCATACTTCTCGTCTGTGCCTAAATCTACCATCTTGTGCACTGGATTTACCATCGATGCATTCTGATAAATATAGCAATCCCAGAAAAGCAATGCACCATCACATTCAAAGCTAGTATTGAATTTCACAATACTATCCTGCTTTAAAGTAAACTTAGTTTTTAAATATTTAACCGACTGGGATTCTGGCACTGCGTAATCAAACTTAATCGATTTACCCGCATACTTGTTGAAATCTGATAAGTGTGTCATGTAAAACACCTTTGCTGTTGGTAATGTAGCTGCCTCTGCGGATACAGGCTGCACCACACAGAGTGCTACAATAAATGCCATAAAAATGGCTGCAATTCTCTTTTTCATAATAACTCCTGTTCCGGTCACAGTCATTACTATTAAAATAGATTCATTCCTTCTGATTCAGTGTTACTATCCTCATCTGAATACTTCTGTGCAAACAAATTTATGGCATCGCAAACACTGTCCTTGGACACATTCAGTGCCTGACTAAGGTGTTTGGCCAGATCATTTTTGCATACATAATGATTATTTGCAATCATGTAACATTTGTTTCTATAGGAATCTTTTAAATAGTTTATTACGTCCCTTGCATACTCAAAAGGTAATAGTTTACTCAATTCATCACCATTTAAATAGCAATCATAAAATATATCCTCGGATTTCACTCCTTCCTCGACGCTAAATTGTGCGCCGATTGTAAAACCTTTGGGAAACCTACAATCGTCAAAAATACATAACATCCGATAGTCATTCTTAATGTTACAATCAATATCTAAGCAATAGTCCTCAGGAAATTCGGCTCTAGAAAATATTGAGCCTAGATGCACTGCTTTCTTTGTTGTAAAACAATTAGGGAACTTAAAACCCATTGAAACCTAAATGCACTAAACATTGTGCTGAAATCTTTTACATTCGAAGTGTCAAATTTGTCTCCAAGACTAACTTTATCACCTAGCTTACAATTGCAAAACATTCCGTTCATATATCTTACATTACTAGTATCAAAACTGTCTCCTAGCTCTATGCCATTGTCAAATATAGCGGAAGAAAACATTTGTCCCATACTAACTACATTCACAGTGTTAAAATTTGGTCCAAGACTCAGAGCTGTATGTGTATGACAACCCTCGAACATACCTGTCATATCAACCACATTACCTGTGTTAAAATTTGGTCCAAATGAAAAACCTTCAGGTAAAATACTATTGTAAAACATACCCGTCATATCAATAACATCACTGGTGTCAAAACTCTCATGTAGTGAAAATCCCTCAGGCAGCTCGCGTCCCGCAAACATATATCTAGTGTTTGCGCATCCCTTTGGCAAACTGACAGCTTTATCATTTCCTATATAACACAAGGCATCTTTACAATGCTTAGTCTCTACCCTAAATACATCATCATGATAATCGAACTCTCCTAACAATCCTTTATAATGTCTTAACATATTTTTACCTCCAATATATTTATCACTTTACTAAATGGGTTCATTTTTTCTGTTCCGGTCACAGTCATTACTATTAAAATAGATTCATTCCACTCGCACTATTTATTTACTAAATAAGGGAGTGTTTAATACTCCCTTATTACTCTATCTCTTCAGTCTAGAAATGATCTCTGTGTCATCTGGTGTGCAGAAAAACTCATGGACATCAGTGCCATAGTATGTACAACCATCAAATATATGCTGCATACTCATAACCCTATCAGTGTTAAACTGGTCTCCAAGGTTAAAACCTTTAGGCATGACACAGTTATAGAACATAGTACACATATCGACAACGCCACCTGTATTGAATACATCCCCAAGAGAAAAACCCACTGGCAGTTTGCAATCCTTAAACATACCACCCATATCAATTACATTACTGGTGTCAAACTTATGGCCCAAAGTGAATTTTTCTGTTAGCTTACAACCGTAAAACATGTAGCTCATATCGGTAACATTACTGGTGTCGAAATTTGCTCCAAGAGAAAAGCTCCCTGATAATTTACATTCTTCAAACATTCCACGCATACAAATAACATCACTAGTGTCAAAATGCTCCCCAAGAGAAAACCCAGGAGGTAGTTCACATTCTGCAAACATATATCTAGTATTTATGCATCCTTTAGGTAAATCAATTGATTTCCCCTTACCACGATAATGAAGACACTCAAAAGAACCATATTTCCGTATTATAAATTCCTTAGGATCATAATCAAAAATACCTAGTGTTCCTTCGTAATGCTTTAAGGTCTTATCATTAAATAAATTCATTTTATCCATTTTCTAAACGTCTCCTTGTACTAACTGAACTTCTATTTCAGTGACTAAAACATGTCATCTATATAGGTTACACGTGAAACATCAAAGTTATTTCCAAATGAAAATCCTCCTGGGAACATACAGCTCTTAAACATTCCCTGCATGTCAAAAACCTACAATACGCTAAATATAACTGCACGAGATAAGAACTTCTCGGAAACCGACTGTATTAAAGCAATAAATTGTTGTCTGATAAAACATTATCTTTAGCTCTCTCTAGGTTTACAAAGTTTTGAAACTATATCTGCTTCATCCCGTCCGCCCAAGTAATCTGCAATATCAAAACCGCCATATGTACAATCACGAAACATATCGTCTAAACGCCTAGCGTTACAAATTTCAAATTTATCTCCGAGAGTAAAGTTTTTAGGCATTTTACAAAATGCAAACATAGCATACATATCAGTAACACTGCTAGTGTCAAAGTTCTCTCCTAAAGAGAGACCTTCTGGCATGCTACAACGGTAAAACATAGTACGCATATTTATAACCTTGCTTGTATTAAATCTATCTCCAAAAGAAAAACCTGCAGGCAGTTCGCAATCTTTAAACATGTAAACCATATTTGTAACCTCGCTAGTATCGAAATTTGGTCCAAGAGAGAAACCTGCCGGTAAGATGCACTCATTAAACATAAGTCTGGTACTTGTACAACCTTTAGGTAAATTAACAGACTTTCCCGTTCCACAATAATGAAGATACATTTCCCCCAAAAAATATCGGACTTCAAACTCCTCTGGATCATAATCAAATATGCCTAACTCACCCTCGTAGTGAATTAATTTCTCATCAGCATCAAAAAAATTCATTCCATTCATATTTTTACCTCCTAAATAAAGGGAGCGTTTAACGCTCCCTAATGCTCTCTTAATTTATTAATAATTTCAATATCACTCTCAGTTTCGAAATAATCATAAGCATCAATATCATTATACTTGCAATTATCAAACATAAACTTCGCATTAGTGACATTACTAGTATTGAAATGCTCTCCCAAAGTAAAATCATTTGGTAATCTACAGGCAAAAAACATACTACCCATATCAGTAACTTTACTGGTATCGAAGTGCTCTCCCAAAGTAAAATCCTTTGGTAATTTACAAAATGCAAACATACTCCTCATATCAGTAACATTACTGGTATCGAAATGCTCCCCTAAAGAGAAACCCTCTGGTAATTTACAATAACTAAACATACCATACATATCGGTAACTTTACTGGTATCGAAACGTTCCCCCAAGGAGAAACCCTCTGGTAATCTACGCCGGCAAAACATATATCTAGTATCTATACACCCATCTGGTAAATCAACTGATTTACCATTTCCACAATAATGTAAACACTTTGTTCCATCATAAAACTTTTTAATCTCAAACTCCCTTGGATCATAATCGAAGACACCCAACTCTCCTTCGTAATGAACTAAGTTACTCTTCTTTTCACCATCAAAAAAATTCATTCCATTCATACTTTTACCTCCAAATAAAAAGAGAGTGTTTTGACACTCCCTAATGCTTTTTTAATTTCTCGATAACTTCTCTATCATACTGTGTCTCGAAATAGTCATAAATACTAATGCCATTATACTTGCAATTAGCAAACATATAATTCATATCAGTAACATTACTCGTATCGAAATACTCTCCTAACGAGAAACCCTCTGGTAATTTACAGACAAAAAACATACTACCCATATCAGTAACATTACTAGTATCGAAATGCTCTCCTAAAGAGAACCCATCTGGTAATTTACACTGAGAAAACATATGCTCCATACTAGTAACATTACTAGTATCGAAATGCTTTCCTAAAGAGAAACCCTCTGGTAATTTACAATTCTTAAACATACTCCTCATATCAGTAACGCTACTTGTATCGAACTTCGCCCCAAGAGTAAAATCTTTCGGTAATTCACAATTTAAAAACATAGACTTCATACTAGTAACATTACTAGTATCGAAATGCTCTCCTAATGAAAAACCCTCTAATAACTCACAAAATGAAAACATATTACTCATATCAGTGACATTACTAGTGTCGAAGTGTTCTCCTAAAGAGAAACCTTCTGCTAATTCACAACAACTAAACATACCACACATATCGGTAACAGTACTAGTGTCAAAGCGTTCTCCCAAAGAGAAACCCTCTGGTAATCTACAACTAGAAAACATAAAGCTAGTATTTATACACCCATCTGGTAAATCAACTGAGTTTCCCTTTCCACAATAATGTAAATACTCTGTTCCATCATTAAACTTTTTAACCTTAAATTCCTTAGGATCATAATCGAAGATACCTAATATACCCTCATAATGAACTAGATTACTCTTCTTTTCACCATCAAAAAAATTCATTCCATTCATACTCTTTACCTCCTAAATAAAAGGAGTGTCAAAACACTCCCTAATGCTTTCTTAATTTCTCGATAATTTCACTATCACTCTGTGTCTCAAAATAGTCGTAAATACTAATGCCATTGTAGGCACACTTGCAAAACATAAACTTCATCTCAGTGACTTTACGAATATTGAAATGCTCTCCTAACAAGAAATCTCTTGGCAACTCACATTCCCAAAACATACCACCCATATCAGTAACATTACGGGTGTCAAACATTTCCCCTAAAGAAAAACCACCTGGTAATTTACAAAATGCAAACATATTCTCCATATCGGTGACATTACTAGTATCAAAAGACTCCCCAAGAGAAAAGCCTTTTGGCAATTTACATTTATTAAACATACCACTCATATCAGTAACATAACTGGTGTTGAAATGCTCTCCTAAAGAGAACCCTTCCGGTAATTTGCATTCACTAAACATGAAACTCATATCAGTAACATTACTGGTGTCAAACTTTTCCCCCAAAGTAAAACCCTTTGGTAATGTACACTCCCCAAACATACTAGCCATATTCCAAACATTACTAGTATCAAAATGCTCGCCTAAAGAGAAATCATCTGGTATTTTGCAGAACCGAAACATACTATGCATATAAGTAACATTACTAGTATCGAAATGCTTACCTAAAGAGAAACCTTTAGGTAATTTACAACAAGAAAACATATGTTCCATATAAATAACTTTACCAGTATTGAAATTCTCCCCAAGAGAAAAGCCTTCTGGTAATTTACATTCAGAAAACATATAGCTAGTATCTGTGCACCCTTCAGGTAAATCGACTGACTTTCCATTCCCATGGTAGTGTAAATATTCATGATACCATATCTTTCTGACTTCAAATTCCTCAGGATCATAATCGAAGATACCTAATATACCTTCATAATGGACTAAGTTATTACCACCAAAACTGTTCATCTCTTTCATATCCAACCTCCTGTCTAGATACGTTCGATCTCAATGCCAACTCTCCGTACTTTTCCACGTCCTCACGGCTATAATATTTATGCATCTCTAGAGGGTTAAAATCATTTTCTTCAATTAGTCTCTTTTTGATAAGAATCTCTTTTAATTGAGTAAAAGAGTTTGCTCTTATATACCCTCTAACATAAGCTATTACTGTCTCTCCGGTAATAATATTCGTAAAGATAATCTGATCACCCTTACAGATGCATGACCTCTTTTCATCCCAAAGTCTATATTCAATTTTCTTCTCACCGACCGCAATTCTATCAAAAGGGTCTGGCTTTAATTTCATATTATGAATCATTCGGCACTCCCTAAAATAAATCCATTTTATTACCAGGCTGTTTTACTTCTATAGCCTGATCTCTCTTATTACCCTTACTAACAACCATTTCACCAACCTGTACAACCTTTTTGACAGAACCATCTTTATTTCTATACACTCTTTCATGTGCATGACGTACATGCTCTACAGGTGAAGCATGATGACCACCCTGCCACGGTTTATTCTCTCTTTCATATTTGTACAAATTCTGCAACGAAATCACCTCTCCTTTATTATAAAAATTATTAATCGACACCTCATGCCGCTTACATTTAGCTCTACGTACCGAATTTTTTCTCTCCAATGTATGTCTATTTTGATACATATCTATTACATAACCAATAATGCTCATTACTTTGTATGGATTAAATATCCAAGCATAACAACGTTCCTCACACACTTTTCTCTCAGTACATCTGCAACCGGTAATATGCAAACCATTTTCTGGATTAACTAATGTTTCCAAATTGGCTTTAGTTACGCAATCTTGAAAAGAATCTATTGAACTATTACAAGGTAATGCTGTTCCATGAGGCATCATCAAAATAAATGGCCAACGTTCTTTTACTATAAGAAATGACATTGCTAATGTTGTTGATTCACCATCAAAATAAAGTATAGACACATTCTGCGCTTTACTCTCTTTACCATTTTGACAAATATACGATTCCTCCACATTGCATAACTTTACATAGAACCTGCTGTAACCATCTTTTAATCTAAAACTCAGAAATAAGTCCGGTACACTATCAAAAAGACTTGTATAATCAAATGACTCTGTTTCATCTAACATAGCTACAACATCATAACAATCACTCCTGTAAATAAAATGTTTACTATTGGTAAATGTATAAATAGCATCCAAATTATTAGTTACTGTATTCAAGTACTGCTGTACTGCAAAATCCTCGTCTCTAAAAACACCTTGGTCAACATACTTCTTTATAGACTCAGATGTTATCTCCATAACTCGGCGATGGTTAATACTAAGTTGACTATTCATCGCTTTTAAATAACTTGCATAGTCTCCTTCAAGAGCTACATTTAATAAATAATCAAAATCTATCCATGCTCTTTGACACATTCGTTTGCAAAAAGGTATATAAGCCTTTTTTGCCTCTAATGAAGTTACATGCTGTAACTTCGGAAGTATAATATCTTGTCTCAACAGTGTGGCAATATTTGCAGGACCATAACTAATTAGATCATCTGATTTACCCAAAACGGAACCTCCATTCAATTAATAAAAAGGAAAGCGCAGCTTTTACACCACACTTTCCTGTCTCTGTTTTACTAATTATTAATAAAATATTAGTGATTATTTATAGGTTTTTATTTCTTTTTTGCTGATAGAAAATTTCAACCTATAAAATGCATCTTTATCCCATTTTTCTATGACCTAACTTATTACATCTAACAAATACCTATAATTTTACAGAAATACCCTTAAGTTTATTCAAAATCTCCTCTATATCTTGAGAATCTGAAGATTCTATTATAGGTTCTCCTTGATATGTGGCATCCTCAAATAGCATTATAGCAGTCTCATTAGAATTTATGCTAAAGCTGTCATCTAGTACGAAACCGTCAAGGAACTTCGCACTACAAAATATATAATCCATTGTTTTTACATTATTTGTTTTAAAAAGTCTTCCAAAGCTAAATCCTTTCGGAAAAACACATGATGTAAACATATTTTCCATATCAATAACATTGCTTGTATCAAATCTCTCCCCAAGGCTGAAGTTCTCATGAAATCTACAAGCACTAAACATTTTCGACATAAATTTTACATTGATGGTGTTGAAATACTTACCTAAAGTAAACCCTTCCGAAATTTCACACCGTCTGAACATACTGCTCATGTCTGTTACCTTTATGGTGTTGAAGTTATTGCCCAATGTAAATCCTTCCGGAAATTTACAAGTATCAAACATACTCGTCATAAACTTTACATTGATAGTGTTAAAATGTCTACCTAATGTAAATCCTTCTGGGAATTTGCACCCATAAAACATAAAGGACATATCCGTGACTTCACTAGTGTCAAAATCTTCCCCCAAATGAAAACCAACTGGAAGTTCACACTCATAAAACATATACCGTGTGTTTGTACAACCTTTAGGTAAGTTCACTGAATTACCTGTACCACAATAATGCAAATATGACGTGAAATACCTATTAATCTCAAATTCTTCTGGATTATAATCAAATACACCCAACTCACCTTCATAGTGCATCAAACCATCTTGTGTTTCCCTAAGTATTCCCTTAGGAGGTACCCCTATTTCTTCAGGAGTAGGTACTCTTATGTCCTGAAACATGGAACTCATATCAGTAACATCACTTGTATCGAAATACTCTGTAAGTTCTAAAGTGTCAGGTGTTTTCATCCCATGAAACATTACATTATCCTTAGAGCCACCATCTATCTTTTCCTTTCCATCCATAAAACAATCCATTTTATTCATAATTTACCTCCTGCAAACTTTCTCGTACTTTTTATTACACTTTGTCAACACTTGTGTTGCCTTATCGCTCTCTGCACTGATACTTACGCTAATGTATGTACCATGCAATTTAACTCTTACGCTCTTCTCAAGATCCTTTTTAAATAAGTATCTCAATATTTTATTATGAAGTTTATAGGCTAATTCCTCATTAAAACAATTATATCTAATCTCAAACATAAAACCTCCATTGACATTGACACCTCCACTTGCTATGTTATCCATGGAGGTGTCAAATCATGCAAACGTACAACTACCAACTACCAAATGGTGTGCTTGTGATTTATGGTCATAATGTGAATTTCATGCAAACCTACTTAGACGCACACTCAGACTCTGTTGAAAACCTCTGTAACTATTGTCATACTCATAATCTACACATTTGTTATGTAAGACGTAGTAAAACTCTATGTTCACTGCTAGAATATTTAAGAGTAGAACGCCTTAAACTCAAACACAATGTAACCGGCAATATCCTTGACCTATTGTGATTCATGATTAAGATGCTCTCTTAATCTTTTTAAACCTGGATATCGTTCTAAGTCTTTAGGAAATGTTGCCATTACAATTGCATCCTCACAGCAACCAACCGAATCGTTTATATCAACAGCACCCATGATCTCTTTGTATCTATCTCTTAATTTCTCAGGTAAAAACAACAGGTTTGAATCCTCATTTATACAATCATATTCTGATCGATACATATACCCTGCACTAAAGACCGTTGGAACCTTTTCGAGAACAGTAGACAATAACTGGCCAACATTCTGCTTACAAACATCTGTGGTCTTTTCTACAGAACAAATATGGATAAAATCATTGCAGAATGAAATAAAGTCACCAACATAAAGAGGTGTGTGCTCCCTGTATGCTTCCTCATACAATGCATAATCTGTTCCCCTGTATAACTCCAGCTTGATATTATACTGATCCAAAAAATCCCTTAAAATAAGAACATTTGAACCAAATGGAATATCGCACTTCATCTTAGTCATAACAAACTCTACAAATTTTAATGGCACAACTATAGTACTTACATCTGAAATTCTAGCTGGTACTCCAGATGGAACTGATATGCAGTACGTTACATACTGTTCGCCTAAGCTTAAAGCTAATGCCTTTTCCTCAGAATACTCCGCCTGAATATGTAATCTCTCAAGAATCCCATACCCAATCTCAAGTGCAATTAAATCCTCACGGACTATGCTCTTTGTCTCATTAAATAAACCCATTTTCTGCAATTTTAATTTCTCAATGATTTCACTATCGCTCTGTGTCTTGAAATAATCATACAGATCAGAATTACCATAACTACAATGATCAAACATATCCTCCATATCAAATATATTACTGGTATCAAAGCATTCTCCTAGCGAGAAGCCTTCCGGTAATATACAATCCTTAAACATACACAACATATCAGTAACTCTACTAGTATCAAAACGCTCTCCAAGAGTAAAACCTCCTGGTAATTTACACCGACAAAACATATATTCCATATTAGTAACATTACTGGTATCGAAATGTCCTCCAAAGGAAAAGCCATCTGGTAATTTACAACCACAAAACATAGCATCCATTCTAATAACATTACTAGTATCAAAATACTCTCCCAAGGAGAAGCCTTCTGGTAATTTACACTCCTCAAACATTTCGTGCATATCAATAACTTTGCTGGTATCAAACTTTCCTCCGAGAGTAAAACCATCTGGTAATTCACACTCGTAAAACATACCAACCATATCAGTAACATTACTAGTATTGAAATGCTCCCCTAGAGAGAAACCTTCTGGTAATCTACAACCTGCAAACATATACCTCATACTAGTAACTTTACTAGTATGGAAACTTTCTCCTAAAGAGAAACCATCTGGTAATATGCAATCCTCAAACATATGTCTAACATTTGTACAACCATATGGTAATTCAGCTAATTTACCACTGCCGCAATAGTGTAAACGATCATAATTATAAACGTCTTGCTTTTCAATCTTAAATTCCCTTGGATCGTAGTCGAAGACACCTAACTCTCCTTCATAATGAATTAAGTTACGCTTTTTCTCTTCCTCTTCACTAATAAATAAATCCATTATATCCATGCTTTTACCTCCAAAATAAAAGGGAGTGTTAAACACTCCCTAGTGCTTTCTTAATTTCTCAATAATTTCATCATCACTCTCATCCGTAAAATGGTCATAAACATAATAATCACCGTACGTACACTCTTCAAACATACACATCATATCAGTAACATTACTAGTATCGAAATGCTTTCCTAAAGAGAAACCTTCAGGCAAGCTACAAAAGGCAAACATATTGTTCATACACATCACATTACCAGTACTGAACTTCTCTCCAAGAGTGAAACCCTCTGGTATCTTACACTCACAAAACATGCCTTTCATATCAGTAACATTACTAGTGTCAAACTTTTCCCCCAAAGAGAAATCCTCTGGCAAACTACAACCTAGGAACATAGCACCCATATCAGTAACATTACTAGTATCAAACTTTTCTCCCAAAGAAAAGTATTTTGGCAATTTACACTCATAAAACATGCCTTTCATATCAGTAACATTACTAGTGTCAAATCTTTCCCCAAGAGTGAAACCTTCTGGTAGTTTGCACATATTAAACATATCTTTCATAATAGTAACATTACTGGTATCGAACATCTTTCCAAGAGTGAAGCCTTTGGGCAATTTACAATTAGAAAACATCTCTGTCATATCAATGACATTACTAGTATTAAACCTTTCTCCTAATAAGAAACCATCTGATGAACTACAACCATAAAACATGAATCTCATAGCAGTAACATTACTAGTGTCGAAATGCTCCCCAAGAGTGAAGCCATCCGGTAATTTACACCCATAAAACATACATGACATACTAGTAACATTACCAGTATTAAACTTTTCTCCGAGAGAAAAACCATCCGGTAACTTACAAAACTCAAACATCTCGTACATTGCAGTAACGTTGCTAGTGTCGAACTTCTTTCCAAGAGAAAAGCCATCAGACATCTTACAACGCTCAAACATCTTATACATACTAGTAACGTTACTAGTATCGAACTTTTCCCCTAGAGAGAATCCTTTTGGTAGCACACAATCCAAAAACATGCGCTCCATATTAACAACATTACTGGTGTTGAAGTTTTCTCCAAGAGTAAAGCCATCTGGCAATTCACAATTCTCAAACATACCACTGATATTTATACACCCCTCTGGTAAGTTAACTGACTTTCCTTTTCCACAATAATGTAAATGATCCTCAAAATTATAAAGCCCTGTAATCTCAAACTCCTTAGGATCATACCAAAAATCTCCTAGTTTGCCTTTATAATGCACTAAATCACTCTTATTCTCGCTATCAAATAAATTCATTTCCTGCATACTCTTATCCCCTTGCTATCACTAATCACATTGTTTCTTTATATAATAACACCTATAACAACGCATTGTCATCATCTTCAATTCTTATTGCTACAATCGTGTCTTTGGGATATCGTTTTAAGCAACGTAACAGATCACCAATTGTAATATTTCGTTCACCGCAACATAACTCATCAACATTTGATAATATCAAGCGTTTCTCTTTATGATTATATATAATCCCATTTGCGTTTGACTCCATAGTATCATCTCCTTTAAACAAAAAATGGGTGAGCCAAAATGACTCACCCTAAAAGTGATTAAAACCTATTCAACTTTAGTCACTACACAAATCAATAAAACCAGTTTCTAATAACTGTGTTAATTTACCCGGCATACATACAGCTGCATCACTGTGCAAATACATGCTTATCTGATTACCAACTATAGGCTTTATAACGAGTTCTCCAGTCATATTGTCAAATGTCACATCACTTGCACTGATAATACGTACTCCTACTCCATCCTTAATTGCCACTCTCATTTGTAGCCTCCTTGTAATATGGTATCACTAAATTGCATCCGGCTGTAATGCTATTCTTATCGTTCAGATCGTTTATAGATATTACCTCATCGACATAATCTCTTATGTCATCATAATGATCATAGTCTACGTACTCCTCAGCAATACCCCATAATGAATCTCCCTGCTCAATAGTGTACATTTTATAAAGTTTAGTTTCAGTTGCAATTGCATCCTTAGTAGAATATCTTGCTCTCAGTGCTACAACTGCAATAACTGCAATCAAAATGACTGCAACTGCAGCAATGGCTGCCCATCCCCAGCTTCTCATAATCTTTCCAGTCTTATTTAACTCCGCATAACTCTTTCTTTCACATAACCTTTTCATAATTAGCCCTCCTAATAATTTTTCTTGGAATTTTCTTCCTTCATGTGAACAACTATTAATAAGAACTTTTTATTGAATAATAGGGTTTCATTTTACCTACTTTCAAAGCATTACTCCTCAAACGCAGCATCGTATAGTAAAATCTCTACACTATCAATTTTTGAGTCAACAAAGTTGACTGTAACGGTATCGCCGTCCTTCACCCAACTAGATGATGCCTCTGAACTAACTATAGGCTCTCCGTATTCTGCAATCAGAGAATCAAGACTGTCTTCAGCATTAACACCAACCACATAACTACTACTTCCATAGTATACTTTTATACCTGTAATAGTTCCTCCTGCAAAACTACTTAGCTGCTTTTCAGTTTCATTTTTCACTGTAAGTTCTATATTGTTATCACCTTTAAACAGTTTAAGTGTATTACGTTGATTAGGAGCTAACCCGTATGTGTATGTAACATTACTACTATCTAACGCCCACCCAGGTAATCCACCGTACTCGGTTGGCAAACTGATCAAATAACCATCAATAACTGCCTGCATTGAAAAAGCATCAGCAGAAACAGCAGCTTCAGTATTTACATCCTCCTCACTATTACATGCTGTTAGCATACTCATTGCAATAAAGAACGCTATTGTAAATCTAATGCATCGTTTACGCATTGTACTAATCGCTCATCTCCTATCTGTATAGTTTTATTATCAATCACTAATTCAGGCACCTTACGCAACTTATCTTTTATCACTGTGCTGATACCTAAATTTAAAAGGCATCCGTCACTAACTCTACTAACAGATGCCTTACAATCTTTAAAATTAATATTTACCTGATTCTGTTGTATTACCTTATCGATAATTTGTTTAGCTAACTTCGTATTAGCTGAACGTTCTTCTTTCTGCTTCTTAGCTATAACAGAACGTTCAGCCCTCTTCTCACTACGATGTAGTCTAAGTAAGTAGTCATTAACCAAATAGATAAGGAACTCTTGAAGATCAGCATCCGGAACAGTTTCCCGTACATACTGCTCTGCCATTTTGCAGAGATCCTGACTGTATTTTTGCATAAAATTCCTCCATCTCTGCTAAACGTTTTACCATGATACCAAATGCCTGATCCTTACTTAATTTTCCGTCTCTGATCTGAGAAAAGAATTCATTGGAAAGATAAATCTTGCTATCAACTACTTTTGTTAATCTCTCCATACTACATCACCTCCTTATAACATATAAAAAGTAATGTAATAATAACTGGTTTTAAAATCATTCAGATTTAATCAAAATCGGTCAAGTTCACTCAAAATTATTCAGATGCGCACACAGTCACTCAGAACCGCTCAAGCTTACACAGAATCACTCAAAATCACTGTATAGCCTCCGGCAGGCTTTTTACTGATTCTACAAAATCCTTATTTGCTTCCCAGTCAATGTAAAAATTATTCTCCAAATTATTCTTCTTAGAGTATTTGTATGCCATTAACTCCCCCAATGTGAACACCCTCGCAGAATCCAACGTATTTACAACATACCTTATATACATTCTGTCTGCGTAATCTTCATCCTCAAGTATCTTGTTGTAAACAATCAATCCCGTGTATTCTGCATCTGCTAGAAAGTTTGACAGCTCTCTCAGTTTAATCTTTACAAAATTAATTAACTCTGATTCATCAACAGAGTTAACCAAATAATAACAAACTGCATTGTATTTATCTGAGTACACTGTAACCACGCTTTTCTGATCAAAAGTGTGATGAATATCCAAATAGAGCTTCGCTGTAGCTGGAATAGGATAAAAGCTTTCTCTGGCAAACTCACCAGGCTTTAACAAATTAATCTTATCTTTATTTGCTAGAGTGCTATCACTTACACTTTTCTTAAGATCATTGTCACTAACCTTGTAACGATAGCCATAATCAAAATCCAAACGCAACGGACTCCAATCGTCAATTAAAATTGTCTCAAATTGCTTGAATACCCAACAATCTTTCAAGACATTTTTTCTTATCTTAAAAACAGGCTCATCATGCCTTACGTAATAAACACTTATATCATCGCTTGTATATCCAAGCTTATAAAACTCATCCAAAATAGCATTTATAGTTAGAATAACTATTTCAGAAGTACCCATCTGGACTGGTGCATTTAAAGCATCATTCACAATATCGGCTCTTCTGTACTTATTCATAATCATCTCAGAGTTTCCAAAATAACCAACTATATTTACTGGCAGCCCTAAATCAATACGATCATTTATCCTCTGCTCATACTCCACATACCTTGGACACTTATAAAGAAACTCTGTCATACGTTTAATGAACTGTTGTTCATCTGCTATCTGTGAATCTCTCGTCCCGTATACAGTAGCAAGAGTCATCCTCTTGTATACCTGTCGTTCTGATTTAAACTTCTCTAAATCGAATTCTGTATGCTCTTCTCTGGCAACCATTCTTGCTAATGCTTCATATTTATCTTCACAGGAATTCATAATCTCATCATTCTCATCAGAACGCAAAAACAGATTGTATGCTATTCTAAAATCGGACTGTGCAAAGTCACCCCATGCAAGAAAGTAGTCATCCTCAACAGTAATACAACTGTTGTAATCTTTAGGAATGCCAATAATATCGGTATTGTTGTAATTGTATCTAAGATTCTTCTGCTGGGCCACATTATAGTAAATATGCCTTATCTTAGTGCCCTCATTATTCACTCCAGCATCTTCAGTGCAACGTTCAAGCAATTTGCCTATTTTGCCACATCTGGAAACATATGATTTGTATGCTTTGTAAGATCTAAGAAAGTCTAGCGCATACCCATTTCCCTCCAATTTCTCAAGCACCTTTTTCTGATCAAGCGAATAGCTATCTCTTTTCTTCAAACAAAAGTATCGCTCTGGACAACCCTCATACTTCATCAAGAAATTTAGTATCTCATTATTAGAAGATAAATCTGTACAATAACCATGTGACTTAAAGATCATTTCATCCTTGGCTAAAGAGGCTAATGTGTCCTTTTGTGCTGTAGCAAAAAGATACATACTCTCCATTAACTCATAATCATAACAAATACAACCATTTGTTCTCAAACGATCTTCATACTTGTCTATGTCTGGTTCATCGTGTTTTGTAAATTTATACATAAACCCTCCTATCTTAAGGAACTACATCCTATTATAATAAAAAGAGCACATAGCTTTTACACTACATGCTCCAATAGCTAAATCAGTAATTCTCCATCGAGTGTCATCTTCTTGAATTTTCTACAAGGGGGTGTGGCTCCCTTACTGTATAAAACTCCCAACACAGGCCCAACCTGCTCTGGATAATCCTCATTAGCTTTTATTCTATTTAATTCTCTTGTTGCAACATTATCACAGATAACCCATCTGATCGCTGAGATTACTATCTCTTCCAAATCTTCTGTTGTGGATGTGAATAAGACATACCTAATCTCAACATCAGTAGAATCTTGTAACATCTTCTTCATGCGATTCTTATTTGCAACTTTAGGATCTCTAACAAGACCTAACATTTTATCAATGCCTAGTACCCATACAAAAATCTTCTGAAAATTACTCTTACTAATACGGCTGTTACTGCAACCGTATGAAAAATAACTTTTGATTATTGTATGCACTTCTCGTCTTGCCCAATCTTCTTGCTGTCCTGCATTACCTTTACTACTTACACAATAAGACTCCTTAAAATTAGGATCATTAAAAATTAATCCCATAGCAACTCGATACCTTCCGCGAGTAGTGGCTGTATCGTATTCTGATCCCTTTTCAAAAACATCGTAGAAACCATCCGGTACTATCTCTGTATTAAAATCAGGAGTGAATACAATATTATCTATCTCAAGCATAAGTTTTCTTCTTGTCACCAAATCAAAGGAAAGTCTCAGGCACGAGTTATTGAAATCACGTTTATCATCCCTAAATTTCAATCCCTTTAGCTGTGCTGCCCCACATTTATCATACATCTTATCCAGACACACCAACAAACTTTGTACTGAGTTATCATACAAATCCAGATTAGTCTTCAACATTTTAAAGTATCTTTGGAAATTGTTAGAATTATTAGTTAATACACATAAATTCTCAATATCATCACCCGTAAAATCTATTGATACAACCTGCTCGTCACCTTCCATAACATATGATGGCTCACCAAGTAACAACCGATTAGAAGTTTGCCTAAACTGCTGGAGAAATCCTCTGTAATCCTTCTCAAGAATCTGTGCAGTTTCATCATAGAAACTGATAGGCTCTGTAAATCCAAATTCCTTGCCTTTACCAATAATTCCAAAAGCTAACTCATGCATCATCTTCTTTGGCATGTATGGAACTCTTACATGAACATTGTCTGCCTTGTTATGCGATTCAGGATTAGTGTTGTATAGCATATGTCCCTTCTTACCTACGTAAGCCACAGCACCATCGTTACCTAAAATCTTCTCGGAAACATTTCCTGTAAGACATCCCATGGCAGCCCTAACCTGTATATTTGAAATCATCTCAGGTGTTATATCTGAACCTAACTCCTGTGAAGCCAGTATCAAATGATAACCTGCATTTCGTCCAAGTCTTATTATCTTGTTCAGAATCTCAGCAATTTCATTTTTACGCTTCTTGGCATTCATGAACATAGTCTGAAACTCATCGATGATAATTATATGTTGAGGAAAGCACAATCCTGTTTTCTCTCGAAACTCAGAAATCTTCTGTGCACCAGCCAATGCAAATACAGACTGTAACTTATTCATCTCATCCAGTACAGACTGCAATACAGACACCAGATAATCGGAGTCTCCAGTAGCAGCAATACTGCGAATATGAGGCAATGGTGTCTCCAGAGCGTACGCTTTAAACTCTACTATCTTCGCATCACACAAAGCCAGAGAGACTTCCCATGGTGCGTACTCAGAACACAAACCGTAGATTATAGAATTTAAAGTAACCGATTTTCCCTGTCCTGTTGATCCGCCAAGTATCATATGAATAGTGGCATCATCAAGCCTCTGGTCAGATACTAAAGATGAATTACCATCTACATACCCAGCACGCAAATAAACACCATCTGTCGCATCACCAAACCAAATTGGCGACCACGGACCTTGTACAGGCTCAGTAACAGTTATAACCCTAGCTGGCTCAAAATCACCAGCTAGCATTTCTGAAATACTCTTAGGAATCCTTACCTCGTATGGATAAGTTCTGTTTGCTTTCTCCGCTAACTTAGGAAAGGTCTTTCGCATAAACCCCTCCTGTGTTAACGGTACATTTACGGCATCTTTATAAGCCTTAAGGAATAATGCATGATTACTCTTTATATCCTCGTCATCTATCTTTATCACTATAACTCCTTATTTCTCAAAAGTTCTGTTGTCATTTCAACATAATACTCAAGAGTCTCTTCACTTTCAAAGAAAATGGTCACCTTATTCCACTGCTTTTTGTCATAATGTAATAACGTCTTCAGCAGGTGCGGTATAATAGAAGTCAGGTGAGTTGCCTTTCGCTGAATACCAGCTGGTGGGTTGTTTATCAGTCCATCTGCAGTTTTCTGATCGAAGAAGTATCTTCGCTGTATCATAACAGGCCTACCATTATTTACAATACCTGTTGAAACCTGCTGCACGTAATAACCACCTACATACTTACCAGAAGGAGCCTTTAGCAAAATGGCCACGGTAGGCTTTTCACACTTCTTGAATAAATGACTTTCTTCTTCCTGAACCATACCAACAGGATCTGCTGGATTTTTTGAAGGCACCTGAGTTTCCTGTGGTGTAGAACCAAATGCATTCATCTCTTTTGTTTCAGTATTACCAGGCTCGCTAACAGATTCAACTTTTAATGGAGTTGCGTTAGACGCGGACACCATGAAATCGGCTTCAGAGTTATAATGCATTTCCGCCATAGCCTCTGCATAAGCATTTAGTACATCTGCAAAACTGTAGTTCTTACCCTCAAGTATTGCAGATACCTTTGCAACTATAGGAAGGATAACACTTCCTATACATGAACCCATAGCCGAATTTTTATGTATAATCTTTCTTGCTTTTATTAAATCATTAAGCTCATTCACACTCTCAAAGTGCATACGCTTAAAGCAATGTTCAAGCTCATCTTGTCTTGATAACTGCTGTAATACATTGAAATGATTTAACCGTGAAGTAATATCATACTCCATTAAAAGATCTTCTAAGCTAGAAGAAACCTTTACTGGTTCCACAAAAGAATCACTGTTCTCTATGGCAGTCTGAACGGTTGCTAATGTATTGGAACGGTTCATTGTAACTTCCCGATCACAAATAAACTTTCCGTTCACATATTTTATACCTGCAACATTACAAGAACCCTGCATTGCTGCTTTTACAATGTCTATTATAGAATAATAAACATTTGGTCTTATCTCTGCTAAACCGACTGGTGTTCTATTCACATAGCGCTGTTCAGCAGTAATACCTACTGGTGCTGTGAGACAACGTGCATTTACTCCAAACTTCTGTAAGTACCTAAAGTCAGCAAAAGGAGTATCGTAGTAAAATACAGATGTAACTGTAGAATCGCATCCATCAGTCTTAATCAGATCATAATCTGATGCACTGCCTACGTAAGCCTTTGTTGTGTTATCTGCCAGTGAAAATGTCAACGCATACCCATCCACTATAAGTAAAGTTGGTTTACGCTCACCCCATCTAGCTAACTGAATTATAGCATCTACGTAAGCTCTATAACCTACTGTTAATGATGCTGCTCTTAAATACTTCGTTAACTGAAGTAATGCATTCTGCCTGTGCACCCCCAAATCTGATACATTTAATGATACTGCACTGCTGAATATCGCTTTCTCATCCTTTGTCATACGGAATGAGTACTTTGAATTTACATCATCGGCAGTGTCCTCATCCTCGTCATTATCCACAATAACTGGAATATTGATATTCTGTGACCAATGTCTTGCATAGAAGAATGTAGCAAGATTTTCTAACTCTAACTGAGATAACTTGTCTAAATTAGAGTTGCTTGTGGATACATCAATATCAGGAGAAGCATCAGCTTTCATATTAAACTGTACCCATTCAATAAGTGCCTTGTGGAACTTCTCCTCATTCGGATACAAAGGAGCACCATTATTTTTCTTTGAACCCTCTACGTATGAATATAATTCCCTTGGAAATCCACTGTCAGGATCCTTATACAGGGACATATCTTTTAACTCGGCATTACCATAAGGCTTGCAAACTTCGTTTGGATCCGGTAGAAATGCTGCATCATCATCAGACTCCATAAAATCAACTCTATTTGGTAATGCAACAAAAAGCTCATCAGTACATGTGTTCTGAAACTTAGTTACATTATCTGCTGGCTTCAAATCAGAAAATGGCCATGAAGACTCTTTCCTGAGAGTATCTATAAATCTTTTTGTATTATCATAGCACTCATCATAGATATTATCTAAAGCCACATTCACTGGGTCTGTAAAATCAGACCCCTGATTATCCACATACGTCATAGTTATTGCTAAAATAGCATAAACCTGATCCTTGTCTGGAATTTTTGTTTCAAGAGCTTCTCGCAGTCTCTGAATATATGACTGTGAAATCTCACCATTTGGTGAAGCTGCCTTAAGCTTACCTATTGCATTATAAACTGCTGTAATATCCATAACTTTAGCAGACTGTTCTGTTAAAACTATTTCAGGAACTGAAGTGTTCGGAAATACAGCAATTTTCATTGATGCTGAATTAAGCAAAACGCCAAACACATCTGAATCCTTTATCATTGTATCTGCAGTTATTGCTGACTGATTTTCATCAGATCCAACAATTATTGGATACTCTTTACCATTAATAGATTTCTGTATTTTATAAAGCATAAAAACCTCCTATAAAAAAATAGGAGTGGTGCAACAACCACTCCTTAATTTATCTCTAAAAACCAAGTAGTGCTGTTACACACTACCTAGCTATCAATTATCAACCTATGAAAAACCTTCTGGTATTATAGTCAAATTGACTACATAACTACTTCTGACGAATCGATTCCCTGATTCTTGAAGCTTGTATCACGTGTCTTTACGGCGCCGATATCTGCCTGCTTTTCAAGATACTCAGCGATTGCCGCAACCTCCGTACAATCCTTCAGGAAACCATCAACTGAACCAAGACATGTGTTATACATATCCTGTGTCTTCTTACACTGCTCAAGTGCCTGATCTATAAGTGCGTTACCGCCGTTAGCTGCCTCAGCCTTTAATGCTGCTGCAACTTCTCCGAAAGCATCAAGTACTCCATCGTTGAATGAACGCTTAATCTCTCCGATTGTGCTGTCAAGTGTAACCTTATTAAGTTCCATGATATCTCCTCCTTTCCACTATTAATTCAGTGCTGCGTCTGTCTTCTTGTAGTACTCTACTACCTTGTCGAATGACTCTAAGAGCTCGCTATTAACTTCAAGGAACTGGTAAATACCTTCCTTGCAAGCTGCAACTGACTTCTGAAGCTTTACACTTCCCTGCTCCTTACAGATCTCCTCTGCACCCTCGATTGCTGCTTTGATCTTTGGGATTGTTTCTCCATTGAAGATATCCTTTATTGCTTCAATCTTTGGTACAAGTTCCATGTTTATGTTCTGTGCCATAGTGAATTCCTCCTTTCCACTTATTAAATATTTATAAAAATAAACACTCAAAAAAGCGGGTTTTAAACCACCCGCTTTTTCAAGAATTTACTTCTATTTGCTACCTTTTATCATGAACTACTAACTCTTCAAGTGCAAAGTCCTTAGCTCTTTTAAAAATAGAACCATTTTGTAATGTGTAAATTGTGTCAACTGCATTGACTAAATCTGTTGCTCTTTCCTTCATATCCCTAAAAACATCATTAGAAATCAATAAATGTGGAAAAATACCCATCATACTACCATTTCTAAGAACAGCCATCATTTTCGGATCCTTTACAATATCCATATTCAAATTCAGATAAAACAAGAAATTATAATTTTCTGTTAGAGAATCGCTTTCCACCATGGCAACATTATAATCAGCTATGCTGTCGTAATTACGAAGAATAACATTTTTTCTTCGAGCCATTTCCTCATCCAACTCATCAAGAACATCTTTAAGCGCATCCTTACTAGTTACAATTCGAAATAACCTTTTTATTGATTCATCTTTTCCAGCATTAGATGTGTCAAATGCCATAAACTGCACCCCTAAACCATCCACATCAATTATTGTTGCTGCTAAATTAAATGGATTCAGTTTTATCCTAAGCTGAATGCACAAAAGCTTTATAAACTGTATTGCTTCATCTAGCTTATTGTAGATAATCAACATGCTGCGTTGTGGGTGATTAAAAAATACAGGTTTGGCATTTGTTATGTCAAAAAGAAATTGTGGATTAAATACCACATCAGTCCCTACCTTGCTATAGTCCAAATACTTTGCCTGTATATCGCCTGCAACATTATGTAATTTCTCACCAAGTTGTTTATATTCCTCTTCCTTCTCTTGTAACTGTTTCTCCAAAATACTTAACTCTTGATGTAAATTTCTCAGGCGATCATCATTAACAACCTGCGCTGCTTTCAGCGCATCCCTACTTTCTTTATCATCAAATTTAAATGATTGAGTTCTTTTCTGAGAAGTTTCAAAAATACCCCTTTGTATTGATTTTTCACGAGATTTCAATTCAGCCAATTCTGGCTCGTATAAGTCTGCTATACTCTTCTTCTCTTTCTCCAGAACATCAGTAGCTTGTTTTAATAAATCAGCCTCTATATCGTCCAGATTATCTTGTACAGATTTTTGCGCAATTATAGCAGCGTAAATACTATAATGCTTGTGCACATTATAAATACACAAAACTGCAAGAAAGGTTAAATAAATAGTTAGAACAATTTTGCCTACGAGCACCAAACTCAGGATCACTACAACAAGCACTAGAACTAACTTTATAGTTTTTTCTTGCTTTTCTCCCTCAAGATTCAAACGAGTAATCTCAAGCAATTTATCTATTATCTTGTCTAATTTATTCGTCCTAGACAGTCTTTCAATATGCTTTGCCTGCTTATTAAAAAACTTTATAAGGCCTCCCAGGCTATTCGAATCTATCTGAACTTGCTGAGTCTCGAGCTGCTGCTCTAACTCAGTCTGGAATCGTGTACTAACTGAATTGTTCAACTGGTCTTGTAGTACAGACATAGAAGCACGTATCTCTGCTGAAATTGCATCACCACCGGTGATCATATCCTTAGCGTCTTTTGCATTTACTTCAGCCATTTTAGTGTCATACTCTTTTTTAACACTAGCGTATTTACTCTGTACCTCATTCAGCTCACGTTCAAATTGTGCAGTTCCTTCTTTTACATACTCGTCTAGAGCCCTCTCTTTTGCGACTTTAATACTATTTTGATATGTATCCATAGCTGCAGACTTAGCATTTTCACATGCATAACATGATTCTTTGTTATTACTTATCTGATGCTTTATTTGTGAAATGCTGCGTCTACATTGTTCCATGGACTGTTTTAATTCACCAAACTCCACAGCATTTCACCCCTTTTTAATACATGAATTTCATTGCAAATTCACTGAAAATCTCGTATGTCACATAAGTATCATATAACGCATTATGAAAATCCTTTTCTGCAACATTTGTAAATTTAGATGCTAACCTGCTGTAGCGCTTTTTTAATGTAGCCTCATCCATAGAGATCATTTTTGAAGCCTGTTCCAGCTTTAACCTATCTCTGCCAACCATTAGATTAGCTACAGCCTTCATAAGATCAAAGAAATATACATCTGGAGAATTCCTTAAAGTAGTTACTTTTCTACCAAAATCAAATTCATCAAGCCCATTATTATTCAACGTTTGATTTATCAAACGTTTATCGAAATCAACATTCCATCCGACAAATGTTATACCTTCCGTCATATCAATTCCATTTAACATGGTAAACCAGCGATCTTCGAAAACCTTACCACCAGACAAATCGTGTAACATTTTCTTAGTTATACCATGTACAGCTGCTGCATCCTTGTTGATCTCATGTGGTGTATCACAATACCAATTGTAACCTCTCTTAAGTTTTAAGTTATTATCAAGTATCAAACCACTAAACTGGATTACCTCATCCTGTGAATGTAATCCCGTAGTTTCTGTATCGAAAATCAAGTATTTCATCTGAATCCTCCGTTCTCCAACATCCTATAATAATTTGAAATTCCCATAAGACTTATAGGCTGCTCCACATCATCTTCTGCAAAGTAAACTTTATTCCCTACTAACCAAAACATACGACCAAGCATTCTTACATACTTTGTCTGATCCTGTATATTTACACCTATGCTCTGTAACAACTCCTTGTATGTATGCCCTGTTGCAGTGGCCATAACCTGCGTAATGAAATAAGCTTCCATATCTATCTGACTGAGAAACATCAGACTATTTAAATGACGGATAAGATAATTTCCTTTCATACGATCACCTAGTACTGCGTAAGCAAGTCCTGTCTGTATTAACTTAGCAATATCCTTACCTGAATATGCTGTCACGAGTTTACCGACTGAAACAATTGTATGCTCTCCACTAATCACAGAAAGCTTTGTGCAATTATCTTTTATAAATGCCCCAACATTTTTATTAGCCGAATGCAAGTTACGTATAACTGATATTGCATCTGTCATTCGATAAGACTTATCTTCGATCTTAACAAGATCGTCTGAAGTGCATAAAAAATAGAGCCTAACTACATCAATAATCTGTAGCTGCTCTTCCGTGTACTTTTTAGTATTTAAATTTTTCTTAAAGATACCAATTGGTTTCTCTAGGGCTTTCAAAACTTCCTCTGGTACATCCTCTAAATTGCCTTGTGCACATAGGACTGCATACTTAAACACCTCACTGTATGTAAATCCTTTAACTTCCGGTGTGCCAAGTAAGGAGTAACAAGCCTCATTAACGGTACATTTATGATCAGTTGCATATTTTCGTAGCACATCCGAAACAGGTGATAGTAAAATCTTATCAAAAGTACCATGCACCTCATAATAATTCCTAACATAAAGTTCAAGAATCATCACTTTACCTCCTTTAATAGATCTGAAATTTTCAACGACTTTTTGCTATTGCTATCATTGAGTTCAATAAGAATTATTGAGCTCTTTATGGCATCTACAATCGAAGACTTCAAATTCTGATATCGCAACAACCACAAATCTAATGAATTATCTAAATCTTCTGTTGAGTATAGACTCTGCTCCTGCAGATAAAACAATGTCTTTCTAAATGCGGGACTTTTGATAATCCTATTATAATTAGGGTCTAATAAACCTCGAACCCATGGAGTAGTCACTTCACCATCAGTATACACAGTGCCATTTATCACGAAATTCTTTATAGTAGATCTTTTGCTAGCTGAGAGATCTTCATATTCTTCCAATGTTAAGTTAGATACTCCTGTACCAAACTGATAATCCTTATAAAAATGTTTAACAATAGGAAATACTGATGTAATTGCTTCCTTAATAAGCAGGATAGTTGCATCAATATCAGGATAATTTAAAACATAATAGTCAATTAGATATGAGAGTTTTAGCCTAATATCCTCATCAACAACACAATACACTTTATCCAGATCTATGTAATACAGTACATCGTGCTTAGAATTATCACATTTACTTTTTTCATAAATACTCAGTAAATGCACTGTAAGCATCTCTTCAACACTATCAAAAGTCTGATAGTTTATAACCACAATTGGCTCCTGCTCCGCCATAGCAACCTCCATACTAATCACCTCCTAGCGCAGCCTCAAAGATTATGGCATATAAATCATTAACGGTTATTTTTTTATCAAGCACTGAAGATCCTATACTTGTCAAAGTACGTCGATCTAAATTGCAATGGTACCTTAGTGTATCTATTTTTATATAAGCATTAACTTTATTGAACTCAAAATTAGCTGCATCTACATCAGCTGTATTTCCTGAAGTCTCGCAAGTTAATACCTTATTTGCAAGCTTGTCCCTAAGCTGTAGAAACTCATTCTCATTGTATACACGCTTAAAACCCTCTGGTTGTTCCTCTCCAGCAGCTAAAACGTATTTAAACTGCTGTTTACTAGGAAACTCTGGCAAATCTGGTCGGAGTAATCCTACGAAAACCTTATAGATAAATTCAGGTGTAAATCGCATAAACTTGCTTAAACCTAAGCTCACACAAATTTCCTCATGTGTAAGCATATAACAGCTTAAATGCTCACTTACTTTTATAATACGGTTCTTCTCCACTGCCATATTATATAATCTACTATTACTTACCGCCTTACTCTCATGATCATCAACAAATGGATCATACACATAATCGTAATGTATAAATACCGGCACAAAGGCCTTCTGAATACCATAAAATGCCTTTTTCTTATAGCACTTAGGTACAATACGGGATTGCGCCCTAGAGTAGATAAACTTTAAATAGTTGTAGTACGATTTTTGCTTAAATACATTTTTAAGTGCTCGTAAGTCCTCTGAATTAAACTCATAACCACCAGCGACCAGGCTGTAGTTATTGGAATCTTTAGCCATAAGACATCGTCCGATTTTGTAAAGAGCACTTTCAAACATAATCAACCCAAGCTGTACATCAACATCTACGTTAATCATACTTATGTCATACGTTGAGTATGTAGTGTTTATACCGCCAAAACTCCCAGACTCCAATTTCCCGGCCAGTATGCCGAAAAACTCAGTGGTAACATACACCTTTTCATTAGAAGTTGGTCCCTGCTCACGATAAAAAGCATCCACCTTACCAGTTTTCCCTGTGTATTCTATGTAAATAGCTTTCTGATTCATAGAAGCATATTCACAATCTAAAACTACAGCAAGTGGTTTAGTATCCAACTTAGACAGCTTGGATGCTACCAGATCCTCAAGTTCTGTTATTCTTATCATCTACTCACCTCCCCATAATAGTTACATGCATTTACTAAAGTGTAGGCATTCTCCTCACTACCGTCCAGTATAGGTCTCTTTTTATCTACCAACGGTATTCGCATAATATACGAAGTTACTCGAATCCGATATAAAAACAGATCCGTTTTAAGTTTACAACGTCTAGCATCGCTCAGATATTGTGCCCCAAGAGATAAACAATCTGCTACGGTCTCGGTTGCATAAACTACATGTATGATTCCAACTGCTGCTGCAAGTTGCAAAGGAGAAAACCCTTTTTTCTTTAAAACTTCCATTGCATCCGCTACACTTGCAGATTCTGGAACTATAGAATAAACTATTGCATCTATAACATCGTTGCACTCTTTTCTTGTTAATTTTTTCATAGATGACTCAAAATACACACCGTAATCGCTTTTCAGTGAAGTATTTTTACCAACCCATTTATAATTAGTTTCCTGAGTATCCCCTAGAGCCTCATTTATAAATCTCATGTAACTCTCAAGACCGCGTATCATAGCATCATACTTTAAAGACATTTGCACAGCTTTATTTATTAAAGCTGTAGCAGTCACCATAGCTGAGGAATATATAGGCACATCTTTAACTACGTAAATATCATACTCAACATTGTTAATCTTTTTTGCGACCTGTACCCTGTCAAACTTTAATGTTTTTGTGCTTACTGGAACTGCAACATAAAATGGTTTTAGTTCTATTATTCCATCATGCAAGTAAGCTAACGTCTGATGATAGATATCTGAACTATCGTACATATTCACATACATTGACATTGTAGACTTTGCAATCTGTATCCTATCAAATTTTGCTACGGCACCACCTGTATACTCATCTACCTCTAGAATAGAATCATCAACTATCAAATAATCGTTGAGCATTCCCTCTAAAATAAAACTATAAATAGTATCATCATCGAAGTTTATTCTCCTTTTTATAGAGAATAAATTATAGTCTGTCTCACTAGCAGTAATCCTTGGTACGTCCTCACACATAAGCACACCACTCACAATATTAAAATCATAAGTATAACCACTGCTAAGAACATCAAATATTTTATCAGAAGGTACAATCTCTTCATAAATTTCTGAAAAATCTGCTGAACTGAATACCAGTGAATACCCTACAATAGTATTATTGTAATCGACATACAATACCCTAAGGTAACAGTATTTTATTTTCATACATAGCCTCCTATTATTTTCATTATGATAAAAAGAAGTATTAGCTTTTATACTAATACTTCCTGACTTAGAATAAGGACATATTACCTTTTTCACTTAGTTTTTCTGTTTTCTCAGCTTCTTGAACCGTTGATTTTGATTGTGTAGTATCTTCCAATGAATCTTTCTGTTGATTCTGCAACTGTGCAACTGCAGTCTGTAGTTGAGCTGCATTCTGTTCGGAGGCTTTTATTGCTGCAACTTCAGCAGTATTCTGTGCTGCTACACGCTGACGAATTCGTCCTAATACCTTTAGTATTATGATAAACAATAAAAGCATAATAAACAGCGTCTTACCTGAGTCCATAAGAACATCTACGGAATCAAATAAATATCCTATGCTATCCTGTGGATGTTTTATACTAACCTTACCTGTAAGTGAATCAATCTTATCAGATTGCGACTGAAAGTAAATACGAAACCAAACATAAAAACCTATAACAGTTGCACCGGTGATGCTATAAATTATGATAGTATTACGCTTACCCTCTCGCATATAACCTCCTAAAATAAATTCATCTTATCTTTTTCGTTCAACACACCTGAAGATTTCTCATGAGCTTGCATAACATGCTCTATAGCCTGTTCTGTAGTAGCCTGTGATGCTAATTTCTTTTTCTTCTTTAATAAGAAAAGTATGATTATTATGACCAGAACAGTAATCGTAATAAAAATTGTTTTAAGACTAACTGGCAAACCTAAAGCCTTAAACGGATGCTTGAGATAATATTTTCTGATACTTGAAAATAACTTTGGCAATCCCACAACAGCTAATATTGTTACAACAGCAATAATAACCCCCACTATAAATTTCTTCCTTCTTGTATCTTTCATACTGCACCTCCTAGAACAGATCCATATTACTGTCAGTCTTTTCTGTTGAAGACTCTGATTGCCTTGACTCTGCAATATCTATAGCAGTGTTCTGTATCGACACTTTCTGTTTCATTTTTGATGAAACTATTAACAAAACTATGCAAAGTACTGCTATAACAAGAACGATTGGCCAGAACCAATTTCTGAACCACTCAAATTGACTGAGCAAAAACAAACCTACTCCATTAACTGCCAGATAAACCACTAAGGCAACCAATGCTAACACTACAACTATTGTTAACACATGCCAACCGACTGGATTCTTCTTTTTCATAGGACACCTCCTATACGTTAAAAAGCTGTAAACCATTAACGGTAACAGCAGACCCCTGTGGCACCTTATTCACAGCACTTATCATATTGAGTTCCATCAGAGTGTCCTTAAATGTCTTTACTACTAAAGCACTCTCCAGGAATCTTGGCTCACCCAACTCAATCAAACCAGCAATGGCATCCAAGATTAACTCTTTATCACTAATATCCTGTACGCAATAAGAATAAAGTGTCTTTAAAGAAGTTTCTCTAGAGACGAAACCAAAGCTATCTTTCATCTCTAAATGCTGAAAATAAGCTGATGCAGCCATTGTTGCTATGTGTAAAAGTATGTCCTCATAAATACCGTTATTTACTCCTATTGCATGAAGTTTCTTAAACACAATGCCTAAATACAAAGCGAAACCGCCGCACTTACCATCGCATATAGAAGCCAACCCCTTAGTACAAAAATTCACTGGCAGAAAAGAACCAGTTTGAGAAAATTCATCTGTCAAGTATTTCTCATCGTATTCTACAAATCCCTTAAATGATTTGTAATCAAAATCCCCTGTCCACTCAGAAATTTCTTTTACAAGTAATGACCACTGTCCATATACTATCTGTGCAATACACGATAATTTAACAGGCTTATTCTTTAACGAATTTGCAGAAAAACCTGCTTCATAGAATTCTGCCACATTAAACAAACGTGCCGGAATAATGTTACCGTTACAATCCTTTACGTAAAAAGAGTAATAACCTGTTTCATTTACAGTGATACCACTCTTTACATTATTCACGTAAGCCAACACATCATAACTGTTGCCTTCTATCAATTTTCTTATATCCAATAGTGGGGTACCACTATTAAACTGATTCATTGCTGTCAACATCTTTCTCATCCTCCACGATATACTCATAATTTGATTTATCTATTAATAAATAGACTACATAAATAACATCTATCAAAATATATAAACCGATAATCCACCATCTTGCTTCTTTGTACTTGAATAACAACAAGTATAAACACTCTATAATACGTACTATTCCGATCTGCAATATAGGCACCATCTGATTTAAATAGCCTAATCCTCCAAGCAAACCCAGTATCCAAACTAAACAAGCTGCTATCTGTAACAACCATAAGCGTGAGTGAGTGCCTTTTAGACAGGGAACTGCTAAGTTTATAACTATCAATAAAACGTACCCGACTTTCATCACATAAGTATTAAACATAATACTTCGCTCATACCTATTCATTGTTAATTACCACTCCTTGTTAGATTCTGCACTAAATCTGCCCAATCTCTTACGTCAGCTGTGCTAAATGTAACAACACCATCATTCACGAATTTGCCATTTCTTTTTCCCGGCATATTTGATGGTCCAGAGAAAGTACGCATTGCATTATATGCCTCTCCACCAATATCCAGCTCAAAATGACAATGCGGCCCAGAGCTATAACCGGTGCTTCCAGCCTTAGCTATTAAGTCGCCTTGACTTACTTTCTGACCAACACTAACCAATAGTTCAGAATTGTGCATATATACTGTCTCTACCACTTTACCTTCTTTATTCAAACCATGATTAATAGTAATTACATTACCACCACTTACATTAAAATGTGCTCCAGTGACAGTTCCATCAGCTGCTGCATAAATAGCTGAACCTGTAGGACACCCAATATCAGTGCCACCATGATTTGTGGATGCACCAGTAACTGGTGCAGTTCTAGGACCTACAGCATCAGTAAATACAGGATTAGCTGCAAAATCTACAGGGAAGATAAAATCGTATTCCTCTATACCACTGGCTTCTTGTACACTTTTGCTAGCACCTGAACCACTATTATCGTTAGCAACCTGCTGTTCATTCAAAATTACCGATGCTGATGAATCATCAACACCTGTGGCATTATCCGGACCACTAAAATCCTGATCTGACAAGATTAAATCGTATGGCTGAACTACTTGCTTAATATCATAGTTATTAAGCATATAAGACTGCTTATTCCCATACAAACTGTTCACCTTACCTGAAGAAGTGCCGGCGCCAAACATATCCACAGAATTAGCACTACACCCTGTGCACAGAAGAGCAGATGCTAACACCACTATCAGTTTCTTCATACTACCCTCCATAAATCTGTTTTATTAATTCCTCCGCCTGTTTCTTTGCATCGTCATCTGCTAAATCTTCTTCATTCACCTTAGAAGTGATAGTACTATCACCAAACACGGACTCAGTGTCATCATCTGTACTAGGAATAACTTCATCTGAATACAATAATTTATCTGAGTTCTTATCTAATGTAATGGGAGAAAAATCGCAAATAGCAACGATCAACACCACAACCAAAAAAATAATACTAAACACGTTATCACCTACTGTGTTGTGTCATTATTGCTATTATGTTTTGAGCTTCCGCCCTCACCGCCTTTATCTTTAAAGACATTAGCACCACCAAAAATGACACATAATACTACAACTATAAGCACTACTATCTTTGTACCAGTTTCCATATTCTCACCTCCTAAATGCTTATAAATTTAATTAAAGTCTGATCATCTTCTACGTTTATATCAGCATAATCTTCTGCTGACCGAAAAAGAGTTATTTTATAACTCTTGAATACTCTTAAAGTTAATAAAGTATTCAAGGACAACTCTAACTGTCCAATTCTTTTCACATAGGAATCAAACTTTAAATAAAGAGGTAATGACCGTTTATGATCATTACCTCTATTCACAAAATAGTTAAGTTCTTCTTTTGAATTTACACCCTCTATTAAAATAGCTGGGTACTCGATCTCATCAGACACAAGCTCATTTACTTCTTCAAGTACACTAACTTCCTCTAACTCTACATTAGGCATTACCCCACCACCAATCTAATATCGTTATTATCTTCCTCTATCCTCGCGTTGTAATCTCTGAACCAAGCACACAGGTATGACCACTCTACCTTAGACAATTTTAAAGTGCGAATAGTCTCAGTACCGTTCACAATTGAAACAGTTAACTTCTCACTGAATACAAGACCTGCAGTGATTGAATCAATTATTACCTTTCGATAGTATTCTAAAACATCTGATCTTGCTGTACGTAACATTGCATACTTTGTATCACCCAACTCTAAAATATCATGTCTCTGTAACTGACTTACCTGCTTAAGGATACCAACAGCTGAAAAAGGTACAACAGCCACGTTCTTCTCTGCTATAAACTTATCAACTTTATCAGAAAGAAATCCTGTGCTATCGACTATCACATCCAACTTCAGGGGAGCTACGTCACTTAACTCCATAACATCGATGCGCTCTGGCTGCTCACTTACTGCTATGTCATCGAACTCAGACATCTCCTTTATAGATGAGTCTGTCGGCATCCCTACCTTCTGTACAACAGAATCCTCAGAAACAGCATTCCCAGTCACCTGCGCATTAATATCCTTAGAATCAACAAATGCTGAGGACTTCTGATCCTCAGCATAAATAAAACTCTTTAAATTTGAAAACCTACTCATTCACTTCCTCCAGTCTATCTGGTGCTTGATTGATCTTGTACTCATTTAAAACAACAATCTTGTTCAATCGATCAACCAAGTATACTACGGGAATAACTCTAATCACAGGAATAAAATACAAAACGTATAAGAGGTATTCCCAAAAGCTTAATCTAGCAGTAGATGCAAGCATATCGCTGTGTATCCTATTTACAGCCTTCTGTACATTAAAATAACCAATTCCTGTTATAACAGCATTGCACATAACTAACATTATTATTATACGAAACACTACAGTGTACCATCTGAACATAACAAACTCACCCAAGTAGTCTGCTAAAAATGATGAAGGTACAAACAGGGCAAGAACACTTAATGCAACTAATACATAGCTAATAAGAGACATAATCGCCCATTTACCAGAAAATATGGAAATCTCATTCCAAATAGGAATAAACCGACTACATCCGATCTGTGACTCATGCACCTGATAGTAAAGTCTATCAGCTTTTGGTAACAGTACAACATAATGTATAAGTAATACACCAATGATCAACCATGTGAATGGAATCTTAACAGTACCTAAACAGAACGCTATAAATAACCCAATATACACAAGTATAAAAGCCAGTATAAATAATTTATCCTTATCTTTCTTATTCATGAAAACCTCCCAACTTATCAATGAACATCTCAAGAAACTTTGTCATAAATACCATATCATCGTGTGTAGAAATATCATCTAGCATATCTAGCACAGACGTCTTTATTTTTTCAGCATCTGTACTGGCAATCTTCCTCTGGACCATCCGTAACTCTTTAATACTTAGACAATCTTCTGGTTCTTTTTCCTCTGACTGCATTGCTTTGCAAATAAGCTGCTGTAAAAACATCTGGAACTCCATGCCATTACTACCAATATTACTAGTTTTCATACTAGGAATTGTTGCCGGCATTTGCTGTTCGTCCTTATGTTCTATCTCTTTATTATAAAACTGAGCCTCATCACTTCCGGTTTTCATTTCTACTTCATTGTTAATGGTATCACCCACACTTTTTCCATTTTCAATACAATTATTGTGTTCTACTGATGACTTACCTTCGGTAGCAGCCTTGTACTGCTCAGCCACTGACACAACAGGTGTGTTATCAATCGGTGTTGAAGTTTCTAAGAACTTTTCATTGTCAATTTCACCATCAATATCCTCCTCTGCTTTTGCGAATGCATCCAGTATACCCTGTACGCCACCATAAATATCAATAAAAACCTCAGTGTAAGAAGTTATCTTTGATATAGATAAAATCATACGCATTGCCTGTTTTACGTTATGATTTAACACACTGAGTATGTAATTGCCATTAGGTATACTGTTCAGATAATCTTCTACATATGGAATTCTACTATCAGGTAAATAAATAGAAAATCCTGTTAACTGTTCATAATGATCGGAACAGTTCTCTATTAAAGTGGCACTTTCCACACCAGTGTCTCTAGTTATGATCAAATTACTATCAACGTCTAACATCATTATCACCCCTTCCTCAAAGCAAGAATATTTAACAGTCCTGATATATCATTCTTGCCTAACTGATTAAGTAATTGCTCTAACAAATATAGCCAGTCTAGACTGATCGTATCAAAACTCTCCAATATGTGTCTTAACTGATACTCTGACATTGCAGAGATTGTATTGTCATTACATTCATATAAAAATATCTTATAATTTTGTAAAGAAAGTTCCCCATCAATCACAAAATTAAATACCTTCTCATACATCTCAATACTATTTTTTAAATAGTTACTTAAATGATCAAATGCATAACGATACTGATAAACGCACCCAACGGCCTTTTTGTATGTAACATCTTCGCTTCCTAACAAGAAATTTAAAACATCATAAATTTTATACTTACCCGTTTCACAAGTAAGACGTCGTATAAGATCTCTAGTCACTGGTCGATATGGTTCTAAAATTCGTACAGAGCTCACTATATCGAACATATAACCATGATGCCTTCTAACTAAATAACGAGCATCCTTTTCATCTACTTCCAAATGCTCCATAACGTACTGCATCTTTTTCTTTTCTGGCACTACCAAATTGTCAATCACATCATAAGTAAATCCCAAGGCTTTTAAAGATTCAGTTAACTCCTGTAAAGTATTTCGGCTAAACACTCTTAGAATTATGACGTTATTACTGTAAGAATTACAAACTAGCTTTAGCCTAGCCGTTTGCTTTATCTCACATATAATAAGCCACCCCATAGACAATAAGGGTGGCTTATCAAACTGCTTTAATTTCTCAATTGGAGTCTTATCATATACAAATTTTGTAGAACTGGCTGGATACCTCTCTACAAACCTCGCCAACTGGGAATTCATAACATTATCCCTAGACTCTAATAGACAAATAATCATATTGTTCTCCCAAGAATAAATTCTATCTCATTTATAATCTCTTCTATAACACCTCTGGTGTCTACAGCATCCATTGAATCGTCCATAGTTGGATCATTTCTCTTCTCCAACCTCACAATCGTTGCTGCATCAGCCGTTATTAACTGATTTATTAAGCGATTTATATCTAAATCCGTCTGGAGTGCTGCTATTGGTTTATTTATATCTGTGTGCATAGAACTTAAACTTGCTCCATACGGCTCAAAGAAATTCTTAGCTATTGTAGTATAATTCTCTGTTACAACCCTATAATACTCCCCAAAGCCTTCTGCAACTAATTTATCCTTTGATACATCATTAACGTTCTGTATACACTGATTATAAACAATCTCATTTAAACGTAAGGCATCTATCATTGAGTAACGATCCGAGTATTTTATGAATCCCTCAATTATATCCCTAGTCATTGCACTTACTGCATAATTGACGCATGGGGTCTGCCCTACAACGTCACACAATAATATGTCAATATAATACTTCTCAAAATCTTTAAACTTCTCAGAGTAATCGTAGCATTCATCTGTGCCAAATACATTATCATGTATTGCATCTGAATATCTTTGTAAATAATCAGCAAGAGACTCTCCTGATTTCCTCTTTGGTATAAACCTGCCAAAACGAATACCTTGCAATAATCTTCTACACTCTGCAGTTGCTGCATGTATTTCATCTGTGGAAAAATCTCGCAAAAAATATTCCTCTTGGCTAATGTCATCTGCAATATCGACAGCATCCGCCTGCTGCTTTAATTGCTTTAACTGTTGATTAAGATGATCACTTACTAATGTCTCTGGATCCGCAAGATTTCTTGCACACTTAATAAACTTATAGTAGTTTTCATTTTTAAAATGATATGCCATTTCACTGAGATTTGTTATACAACGTAATGACACGTGTGAAGCCCTGTTCTTTATATTTTCCCTATAATCTATAGGTAAAAACCCAACTACTTCAAGTTTATCTAAAAATGAATCCATTAAATCTCGTAACTCATTATCATCAGAACAAAGCTTTAATCTAGTTTTAGAATTAAATGCTCCATTTTTAATCAGATAATCATAAAACTCTTCAGATAACTCCTGAATGATCATTCTGTCTGCAATACGATCCCAGAAAATATATTCCTTCGCATTGCTGCAGTAACTAAACAAGTTACAGACAGGTAACTGTCTGTGATTACCAATAGCTATCCTAGACAAAGCCTCTTCAGATGCATAAAAGTACTGCATTACAGAACTCCTATTTGTTCTCATAAGTGATATTTTCTCCTTGACCATATTACGATATCCTGCAATACCCTCAAGCGTAAATGGAATATTTTCCTTTTCCATCATCTGTTTAACATCTGATAAAGCATTACGAAGTTCAGGCGTTAATGATGCTTCATTTTTTACCTCTTCGAGTAACTTGAGTACATTCTGCCAATACCAAATAACAGAGCAATCAATTACACTAGAAACTAGATCCGACTCCTCCAGCTTAGCAACAATTGAGCATAAAGCCCTATTATGTAACTCAATATAGTTTCTGCTCAAAGCAGTAGCCATATAGCCAGCTACATACTTATACTCCGACTCCGATGAATTACTTATCCATGCAGATTCTGCACTATCATTAAAGTCAAAATCATCACTATCAAATGAAGCAACTATATCTGAAGTAGCATTATTCATCTGAGTACCCTCTATTCCCAATAACATAGAATAAAAACTTTGTATCGCATTATTGTATTCAACAGAGTCTATAGCAACTCCCTGCACATCTGAGACTTTTTCACCAGCGTCAACTGGCTCCTGCATATCTGTACTATTAATTAAATATGGCGCAACCCTTTCTATAACAGATATAGGAGGCTCTATCCTAGTGAAAGCAGTTCCTGTACTAATGTTATATAAATAAGTGCTAATATCACCTAGCACAGAATTGAGCTCACTCTGAATCAGATTTGCGTATGTAAGATACTCTCCTAAATACAGAACATATCCCTGATTACACTCTGGGCATACCTCCACCTGTGGAAATATATTAGCAACATACTTTGAGTTGCTGCTAAACGTCTGATAGTTGTCTGTAGACTTTTCTGTCACATAAATCAAATATGATACAAAGTGCTGCTTCACATCAAAAAACTTCTGACAATTTTCGCAGAAGCACTGAAAATGATCACTGTTAATTTTATTAACTCGTTTGATAATTTTCAGATTATCTGTTAGTAAATCATTGTGGTGTTTTTCATCCTCTAACAAAAAATCAGAAGATTTCTGCCTGCGAATCTCATGTGACTTTAATCCAACGCAAAAACGTTCAACTCTTGATATCGCGGACTCTATTAAACCAGGTAAAAATGTGTATAACTTAGACACGTCTAGTCTAGAAAAAACATCCTCTCCCAAATCTAATAATGCACCTATAACAGCATTAACTGTCAATTCATCCCGATACTTTTCAATAGGTATACTATCCAATAACCTTCGTACTACCTGCACTATAAGTCCAGTATCTGTTTCATCAAATGGGCTTGCAGTGATATCTAATGTCATCTGAGATGTGAAGCTTTTGGTAGCAACCTTATTTGCCAGAGTAGCTTTTGAAGCAGCCAAAGATACCCGCAAGTTCTCAAAATATCCATGAAAAGCTTCTGTGAACCCAACCATATACTGCTCATCTTTAATAGCATCCTCTCTACTCTGCAAAGTTAATAACTGCTCATAGTCTAAATCTTCGGTGTTATAACCAGATTCAGATAATGACTGTTTTAAAGCAATTAACTCCTCTTGATCTTTTGATAAATCTTCATCAACTTCGCTATCAGCATCAAAGTCAAAATCATCTAATGCAATATAGGTATCAGTGTCCTGGGTCTCAAAAAGACTCTGCTGAGCTGTGTCATACTCACCTGTTTCATCAAGCAAAGGAATACTATCAAATGCCACATCTAAAACTGTTTCATTTGGTTTGTCATTTCCTGATTTTCCGAACTCTCCTGATTTTCCAAATTCCTCAAATTCTTCAAAATCATCAAATTCGAGCTCTGGTATTTCATCTTTTCTATCAAACTCCTGCAATTCTCTGTAACCTCTCTTTCCCAATTGCTTACTCTACTGTCAATTGTCCTTAAATATTCATCTGATGTTATCAAAACCTTTCGTTTAGTACCATCGGAATCTATTTCAACTCCTCTAGATAAGCCAGCTAAATATTTGCTGGAACTAGAAGGAACGTCTGCAACTATATAAGGAACTGACATCTTCGCTGAACTCATCTGCACCTCTATTACAGAAATTCGCACGCTACTAGTATTCCCTGACAAAGACTCAAGTATATTTTTCCCAGACTGTTCTACTTCTTCAAGGCTTACATTATAGTTTTTATTGAGCATTTTCACAATCTCTACACTATAAACAGCACCTGCGTCTATAGCTGGCGCTATTAATTCTGCAATAGGACGAGCAAATCCATGACGATTACATAAATCAATGAAAGTCTTTTTAGTCATCCGAGAGCCAGACACATAACAACTGCCTGTTATACAAATTTCCTCTACTATTTTGCCTGCCTTACGAATAGTCTGCCCAAACAAGCATACAGCAACTCCTATATCTTCTAACGAGATACTTAAGTAAAACTTTTTCATTGCATCGTAACAATGTCTATTATCACAAAATGCACTAATTCCACCTTCTGAATTAATAGTCTGAATTAATTCATCAAAAGAATTAATATCAGCTAATAATTTAAATGCACTGGTTCCTATCTCAGGCAGACCCAACTTAGATACTAAATCCGGAAACGTGTAAGATGATTCCAATATTGCAGAAATATTCTGTATCAACACATCAAACTTTGCTGACATCCTGTAACTGATAGGTAGAATATCAGTATTGATCCCAATAATTTCTATGTATGAATTAGAACTTAAGATTGGAGTTCTGCCTTTTGAAATTTCTGTATCATTTAAATTGTGTACTAGACTATATAATTCCTGGCATGTTGCCTCCCCAACACCAACACATCCAAATCTACTAAATAATTCAGATAAGCCTAATGCTTGTTTACAAGGGCATCTAGGATCAGTGCACATTATTGAAGATAAAGACATGGTAACAATATTCTCACTACCACATTTACATCTATCTGGGAAATACGAGTGCCAACCCTCAGGGATAATCCCTAAGGTCTTAGCACTCTCAACAGTAATATAATTATCAAATGCATGAAATTTATCATACACACGTCTCATTTCACTAAAAGTCATAACTACTCCTGTAACATCTTGTCATAATCGTAAATAACCTGCATATAGCTAATAACACTTCCTCCGGATGCTAGCTTCAACTTTTCTATTTCAACCACACATATACCACTAATATCCATAGTAGCTGCAGCGTAGTATGGTATCTGGCAACGATAATTCTTATTCTCGTAAGTGATTTCCAGCCAGTACATTTCCATACCATCATCAACAGAGGCACGCTTTAGCTCGTAATTAACAAAGTCCTTATAATACTCCTTGTCAACCACATCATAAGTACTTGTTAATGATTCACCCTCAAGATTCTTTAAGTATCCAGATGCATCACTAACTTCAACAGAAGCGACCTCTGTAGAAGTATCTTCTGAACTTGTAGGAGTCTCTGTTGTCGTTACAACCTGACTACTAACAGCAGGATTATCCTGATTAGATTCTTTTTTATTTCCGGAAGTTGCTAATAAAACAACGATTACTATAGTGATCAACACTCCACCAGCTATCGCCATATATAATTTTTTGTTATCTCCTGTAGTGATCTTAGTTAAATCTGAAACTTCCTTATCAGACTTCTTTGCAGTTTCCGAAGCATCTGTCTGCATATTTTTATCTGTCTTTTTCTCAGGATCTGTAAAACCTATCGGCATAAAATCACCTCCAAATTCTTTAATGCTTTGTCAATCTCAGAAAACTTACCCCAAATTGGTGTTTTTATTTTCAGCAGACCCTTTCCCGGTGCTTTTAACATAAAGCTATAACCTTTATCTGATCCAAATGACGCTAATGCTTTTAGGACCTCATTAACATCTGAATCATTGCACAACTCAACCATGCAATTATTTCCGATGCATTTAAACCGGGTAGGTCTATATTTGCTGTTCTCCACAGAAATCTCAGCATTAAGTTTTAACTCATCAATCTTGTTATCAAGCCTTTTATAATCTATCTTCTTTCCAAGCTTTAACCATTTTTCAGTTTTAGCCTTATGTCTAAAGATAACAGATGGGCCATCTTTTCCCACAAACTCAGTAAGATACTTTTTAATATCCTCAACGAGTGTAGCGTTTACAGTTATAACAACCTGATTTTGCATAACATTTAAATACTTATATTGCTTCCTCTCCTGCACAAGATCTGCTATTGAAAAAGCTTCTGTTACGTTTGCACCTTCGTCATAACTAAATGTATCGTCATCTGATTCATCGACTGACTCAACATCATACAAATCTGATGCCTCTACAGAGTCAAATGACCAGTAATCATCCACTAACTCTGCATCATTAAACAATTCTGCATAATCAACAAAATCATCTACGTCTTCAATAACTTCTGCCTTGTCATGCTTATGCAATACACTAGCATTACCATCAAAATCGATGATTGGTTTACCAACTGGAAACCTTCCTAATGCCCAGGTTTCAAACTTTGAAACCCACTTTCGATCGCCTGCTTCACTGTCACTATACTGTGAAGCATCAACATCGTAATTAGTCGCATATTTGTCAACATATGCCCTAACTGTGTAGTTATCAAAATTCTGAAGAATCAATGGTATATTTATAGGAGCAATATCTATATCTGGCTGCACTTCATGAATTACCTCCCAAATACGATCATCAACATACTTCGCTCTTTCATCCTTTATCAGCTCCTCCCATGGATCATCAAACCAAAAAGGGCCATTTCCGAACTCACCGGCATCCCATCTTTTTATTACTCGATCAACAAAGTACACTGGTGCCTCACGTTCATCATCTTTTGTTTCTGCCCAAGTATTGCCAATGTTAATACCGACAAAGTAAGAGGTATGTCCTTTCATAGTGACCATACAAGACTCTTTGATAAGCTTGTACATAAAAAATGGATGAATCGACTTATGTACACTACAAAGCAATTCATCATGTATCAACATATGCCATATTATCTTGTCATTAATACCCTCTTCTTCACATCGATTATAGAATCGAATAAGAATAATCCTAAATAGCTCAGCTGCATAAGATTGTATCGGAAAGTTGCCGGCTGGACGTCTGATCTTACCCTCAGCACCATCATATTTTCCCATGGCTCTTCGCTGCTTAGCATCTTCAGACTGATCTATGTCTGACAAATCAAATGCTCTATAGAAACCCAGTTTATTGTAGACAAAGCCAATCGGCTTTTCTATTTTGTTTCCTAAACCATCTGTTACGTAATCACCATTTTCATCTTTCTGCCAAGCATCCATAAAATCTCTCAACTCATTTGACATACTGCGCACTAACAGAGCATTGTCCCTCTCCCTATTAAGGAAGTCCATAACTGGCCTATTACTCTCCTCCCACTTAGCAAGAAGCATACGTGTCATGAGTAACGTCTCGTCATTAATTGTACCAAATATCTTATCGCACAATGATCTCTCACCAAGACCATATGGTACACCAAATGAAACTGACTTTGCCATCTTACGTATCTTCTTAGTAACCCGATGCGCAGGTATATTATTAACAAGACTTGCTGTCTCTGTATGATAATCCCTCTCAGGATCTTTCATACGATCTATCATCAACATATGCTGTGACAGACTAAGCATTATTCTGTACTCTACCTGCGACATATCAAAATCACACATATAATAATCATCACTGTATGATCTGATAAGTGCTTTTAAAGAACCTTTCATGGTCTGCGCTGGATTTGATATACGCCTGGTCTCTATTCTAGCCATACTGTAAGATTTAAACATCTTACCTTCTAGATTGTTCTCTAGAATAGGCTTGTAATAACCAGTGTACTCCTTATTCAACTCACTATGTTTCTGCAAAACCAAAGCCAATGGATACTTACAAGCATTAAACTCATCTGCCTTTATAAGAACCATATTATCGGCCCTTTTATTATCCGATTCTTTGGAAGAACTTCTCAAACGATAGTATTCTTCCTCAGAAGCATTGCTACATAAAATATCTTTCTCCAGCTTTGTGAAATGGGTATCATCTGGATTACGCTTTATAGCAATTAACTTCTTCATCACTATTTTATCCAACTTTGGCTGAGGCACTTTACCTGTTGTCCAATACTTTATTGGGTATTTGAGAATATCAAATAAGACATGACGCAAAGCAGTTGGAGTAAACTCAAACTCAAATAATAACTGATTCTTCGCACTAACATTCTTTACTGCTTCAGAATATTCATCTTCGCTCAGCAGACCTGCATTCCTCTTTGCCTCTAACACTGACCTCTGCTTATAGATATTTACAAAAGAACCAACATAACTGTACATATATTGTTTTAATTTGTTAATATCTGCCACTGTACTTTCTGCTAACTTAAGTACATCCTGCTCTATAGTGTTTAAGCCATAATATTCAGATCTAGGCAAGATGTTTAACAATGGAACATCCTGCCGCTGATAATAAATAAACATTCTCTTTGTCATGATAGACTTTAATTTATGGAACAGTTTCAATGTGTAATCAGCATCAGCACAACCATAAATTATTGCAACTATCTCTACCATAAGATAACGATATTTATCTTCATTACCTTTACCTAAAATATCTGTAAGTTCCGGTGTTTCGTGTCCAAATAATTTTCTAGTAAGAACTTTCAATTTATTTGAACCTTTAACTGTTTTAGGATTCAAATCAAAAGCCATCTGCAACGTGTCCTGGTCAAAGTAAAAATACTGTCCTAAATCGATAAAAACTCTTTTATCGAACATAACATTGTGACCAATCAGATTTATGTTTTTCCTATTTATGATTACAACAGTTGCACATAAATTAGAGATATCATCTTCATTCAAAGTCACTGAACTTCCTTCAAAGTCACTCAAAGTCACTGAGCTTCCCTCAGATTCACTCAGAGTCTCTGAAGGTCTTTCAGACTCATGGAATAATCCCATCCTTTGTAGTCCACTGTGACCTATGGAATCAGCTTTTTTCCGCTCATAAATCTTTACCTCATGGTCTCCTTTAAAACTCTGAAATAATTCACCAAGACGTTTTGCCACATATTCATTTGGAACATTATTAAAATATTCCATATCTGTAAAAATAACAAAACCACTGTCTTCAGCCCAACTTATTGGGACTGCAACGCAGTGATCTTTATCTTCATTATCTTTAGACAGATTATACACAAACAAACCAGAAGTCTCTGTATCAACAGCAACATCTATTTGTTCATCTGTACCATACTTTCCGGCTATTAACTTTGTCAATGGCGTCATTATTTTTAACTCAAAATCAATCAAGTTAGTAATACTCTGATAATTCTTTTTCAAAGTATCACCATCTTTATACCAACTCATATCAATGCTATCACACAACATCTGATAATCTATGGTCTTAATTGTCTTATTGATAATGTTGTCTCTTTTTATATGTGCAACTTCAGTGTAAGTTGCCCACTTTAATTTTAAAGTAAATGGTGCAGGTACCAAACGTATATAAATATCAGCATACTTTAATTCAAGTTTATTGTAGAACAAACCACTTCTTTCACATTTGTAATAAAGTGTCTGGTCTTTACCAAAAAAATTCAATTCCTCACCGCCTGGAGTCATTGAATGTTCATTTAAATATATATTCTTTTTATTGAATCTATAATTCTTTGCAAAGAATAGAGCATTTATAAAACTCTCAGCTACGTTAGGTTCCCCGTATGCTTTAACACTGCCAGAGACTTTTAAACGTTCTACGCTTTCCAATACATAATTTTCGTTACAGAACTTAGACATCTCAAATGCAGAACTTAAAACATAATTATCTACATCTTGATATAGGCTAGCTTTGTATAAATCATCCATATGGTATTGACTGAAAATTGTTATAGTCTCACTATTCTTTACATCGCGCCAATACATAAAATACTTTGTATCGCCTATGATAATTTCTCCACAAAGATTCATATACAAACACCACCTTTCTCCAGATATTCAAACTTTTTGTATGATTTAATATGCATAGAGTACTCACCATACCTATCACTCTTTAAAAGCAAATCTTCATCAATTACCGTATTACATGCTAATACAGCAGCAGCGTAACTCTTACTTCGATATATGTAACGTCTTTCCGTATCATTTCTTAGAGTTAAAGCACAGTAATCCCGAATAAGAGCTGTCATGCTTAGTATATCTTTAAAGAATGTAAACAATAATTTCTTTAAAATTATATCTTCGTTAGACTCTTCAGCTGTAGCCTTATGCAAAATACCCATACAATACTTTTTTAACTTTTCATCTAAGCTCATCAAAGAACCCAAAGAAACTGTTGCTAATTTATCAAAATCCATATTCATTATGGCTCTTGATACTGTATTATAGTTGTCCAACTTTCTAACATTTTCCATGTCACAATTAGATAAAATATGTAACACGTAATCTAAGGACTCACTAAAATCAAGCACCACAGTATTATCCGCAGAGCCCTTTTCTAAACCGCATGCTTCAAAGATAAACATATTATCCAATGAAATATTACTCGATTTATTATCGTCGCCATCATCCAATCTACTGTATGATCTAGGTGTACCGCTCATCTGATAGTAATAACCAATTAGTCGACCTATACGTTCCTGGCTAGCATTAGCTTCTCCGAAGTCAATACTATCAGAGAACTGGAATGGTCGGGTCTCTATTTGTCGTGTAACCCTATTTATAGATCCAATGATATTTGAATCACTAAATAAATCTATCAACAAACTCTGATACCCCCTTATCATCAATTTTTGGTTTATCTGCATAGACTTCAATGGAAACAGCATCCATTCTAATTGGATAGAAATTTCCACGGTCCAAATCAAATAAAAAATTTTCTTTTGGTTTTACTCCATAAAAATTAAGGACGTCTTGATTCAAAGACGTCCTTGTAACACGCACTGAGCCGTCAGCCATTGTCTGAACAACCCAACCTATTTGTACTAACAAAATATCCATTTTACCACCATTTAATACGCTCTACTTCATACTGAGTTAACTCCAAAATCTCCGTATGATAAGTTTGACTATTGTTTACACGAGCCAGCACTACCTTGTATCCGTATTTATGAACAAACGTTTTTCTGTTATCATCTTGAGATAACATTCCGATACCGGCTCGACCAATTAAATAATTATTAGCATCAAATCTATATGAATCTAAGTAGAATTTCCATTTAGTTGCTCTCTTCGTAATCAAAATATTCTGATTGATTTCCTGAAGAATCTTTAACTCTTTAGCTGTTAAAGTACTAGCACTTTCTGTCTCCTGTAACTCTATATGTAATGAATTACTGAACATTTCAATAAAATCTAATAATGGTTTGAAAGCATCTAACATCTCATTCAAAACATCAACTTCTCGCAGATAGACTTTTCTAAAGTTCTTAGACACATCACTCATATTTCTTGGATCCATATATAATCTACAAGTATTTCCACAAAGAAGTGTAACCTCTTCTCTTTTTTGTAAAGGAAATTTGATATCAAGCCATCTGTATTTAGCAATAGCTTTTGCATATAACAAATATAAATTATTCTCATTTTTAAGTAACTGTGTTGAATTTAATTCTGACACTATGAAATTACAAAATTCAAATAAAGTGCTGTTAGCCTTATAGATTGTCTTTGCATAAGAAAATGCTGTGAACATATGTAACTTATCTATAGAATCTGCATTACTCAGACCATTTAAAATACGAGCAGATGTTTCAAACATCTGGGTAAATGCCACTACCAGTCGCATATCATACGGAAATGCTTCTTTATTCTTTGCAATGGCATTTACAATTTCTGTGTTAATATCATTTTCCTTTAACATGTATAAACCTTTTTGTTCGACAGGATTTCCAAGCTCATAAAGTAGCGTTGCTGTTACATTGACAATTGTAGCCGCAATCATAATAGAATGACTTTTATCTGCTGTAGCTTTCATCATTCCATATAATTGTTTGTACCAACCTATCAACACACCAATCTTCTCAACAACACTATTTTTCCGCTTATCTAAATAATCGAAATCACTCATTCTGTTCATCCAAGAATTACTAATCTGACTATTCATCTCGTTATAACTGTTAGAGAGCAACACCTTTGAAGTTTTACCAATTGTGTTTACAGCCTCTCTTCCCTTAGCTAGTGATAATGAATATGCCTTCTTTATGAGAGTTGGCGAGTTATTAAGCTTATAACTCAATAACTGGTCAAAAATACAATCATTACTAACCAAATTCTTTTCATTTCGGTCTTCACTTCTTCCAGGAGATTGATAAACCTCATTAACAAGTTTATTGACATCATCATGCATGTATAAATATTCTTTAAGACTTGAAAATCTCTTTAAAAGATTTCTATCTCTAAATATCTCAACTGGGAAATCAAAAATAGTATATCCTGTATCATTTGCACTTGAATTCAGAAAAGCAACTAATTCCCGTAATGCAATAAATCCCTCGAAGTCTGCCTTAAACTTATCCTGATTACATCCTTTCTTAGGATGTATAGTATTTGATGCATAATAAGGTATGCCATCATTAGCACCTCCATTAGCATTCATATGAACACATAATTCATCAGCAGTTTTTACAACATCCAAATAAAAATCATAGATATTCGATATCTCTATACCAGTGGTCATAAGTCTGCTGGCATACATTTCGCATAGTTTCATTCGCTTGCTTAATTTAGTAGATTTACTTCCATCATAATCCATAATCTCTCTACTAAATTCTATCGAAGCAAATTTTGATCTTAAGGTTTGCTTATATCTAGTCCATAACTTATCAGCAACACTTTTACGATACCAAGAAAAAATATCATAGTATGCTATACCACCATCACTCACATGATTAAATAATGAATAAGATGATCTGTATATCTTACCTGCCAAAGACATAAAATCTATGCCTTCTTCTGGCTGCTCTATATCAATATCATCAATGGACATCTCAGCTCTGCTTCGCTTATCATCTTTACTAATAGACCGCATCATGCTTTTGTTCGATATAATATCTCTATAAGCTTCTGTATGTACATAAAAACTCTGAAAAGCAAATATCAAAAAGGCATGTGGAGTGCATGAGCTAGTGTCATATGAACCGTTAGTTGAAAATGATCTTATATAACTTCTGAATCCATTTCCTAATGCTTCAATCTGGTCAGGAGTAATATTACTTGAAATTCTTCTGGCAGTATTCCGCAAATAACGCTGCCACATTGAAGTGCTCATATAAACGTATATCAATTTATTTACATCTGTACACAACAGTAGCTGCATCAGACAATCATAAATCTTTTTAGCAGACATTTTATTTACTAATACGCCTAAGCTTTGTTTCTGGAGACCATTATGCATAGAACTAACGTTACGCTCAATAACTGGGTTGTTATAAACATAATTCACATAATCGTAGATGATTCCGTACTTATTATTTTTCCTAAGATACACTTCTAAAGCTTTTCTATCATCTGGCTTAGTCGCAAACATCTGCAACACTGGAGTAGCAACTTCCTTTTCGCCATTTAAATCCAGCACTATAGCCAGAGCAAACTGAAGATCAGCTAGATTGAATGAATCTCCTTTAAAAAATCGTGCTAACATACTACCTCCTACGTATTAGATACCATGCAACTACAATATAAACTAAAACAGCAATTATTTTTGTTGGTGTGCTCGAAAATGAAAAAGGTGCACTTAATAATGAGTACACCAAAGAGATAATGCCGTAAATGACACGTATTACTAATACGACAGTCCATAAAACTATCTTCTGTAACAATAAAATAATTGATTCCCTTATCTTAGCAAATGTGCCTTTTACTATATAAATTCCACCCTTATCCGACTTTTTTCGATTACATTCAGCACAAATAGCAACTGTATTTATAGTTCTATTTATACCGTGACCCGCAAGAGGTATTATATGATCCACTTGTACATTACTTCTTCCAATTAAAGGCTTATTGCACTGTGAACAAAACCAAATGCAACCGCATAAACCCGGGTTCTTTTTAAAATAAGCAGCCCTATAATTAAAAGCTTCTCTTTTTCTTCGGCTTTTAGACATTGTCTCTGTCATCGCTTCATCACCCCCTAAAAATAGAGAGGGCTTTTACACCCTCTCTACCTAATCAAATGCACCAAGCTTAACCAAAGTATCTGGCAAATGCTTTTCAACATCTGTATCTGTATTAGTATCAGTCTTCAACGTAAGATAGCTTGTATCTAGATTAACTAATACATCGTCATCATTGATTACAACCTCACTACTAAAGTCTGATTCAAGTCTTTCATCAGAACAAGCCATTACATAGTGTCCTGCATTAAGATCTGTAAATGAACATGCTCCAGCCTCATTTGTTGTGCTTGTAGAAACCACTGTATTACCATTCTTTAATAATACTAGTAAGTCTGCAATAGGAATGTATTCATCTGAATAGAAACTCTTCATAACTGTTTTCAATGTCTCAACATGATTAACCGCATCAAGATTATCTGTATTGTTAAGATCATCTATAATATCTGTATCTCCTGTATCTAAACCTGTATCTCCAAACAGATTTAATTCATCCAGGCTACCAAAATCTATTGTTGCTACTTCTATCTTCTCCTGCTTGAAGTCAAACTCCGCTGGAGTAAACATATTCTGCTGTTCACTCTGTCTTACAAAAGATGTGGCTGGTGTACTATGCAGATCAACCTTCTTCCTAGAGAAAAGATTCTCACCAACATTAATAGCACCGATATCAGCATTAGAGTATGATCTATGCTCATTAAAAACTAATGAAGGTAACACACTCGGTAAATTTTCAAATGATATGGCTGTTAATGCACCACTGTTAGAAATTACAGTCTCCATGATACTATTCACATTTAAAGTATAAATAACACCTGGAGCATTAATCACCTCAGCGTACTTGTACTTTTTACCCTCAACAAATCTAGGGTCATCTGACTTAACAATATAAACATCTGACATTTGTGCCCTGGCAAATACTTCAAAGTGTCTTGCCATAACCTCAATATTATTATCTATAAAATTACGATACCAATTGTGGCACCATACCATCTGTTTATATCTAATAAGTTTATCCGTACTTTTTTCCGGTATTTTATATATGCTATCCGGCATGACATAACCTGCTGTTACTGGAGATCCTGCGTCAACCCACTCACCATTTTTACAAATTAACAGATTGTAAGGTATCTTTGTAGACATTGTTATACCAGTCAATGCATCCTTAGTTGCCAGTAATGTGCCATCCTCTTTTGTCAACTGTAAAAGGGCATTTCTATTTACCTTTTCTACTGAAAGATAACCGCTCTCCCTTGTTACTAATGCATCAGTACCTGCACTGTTAGCTTTTATTGATGAACCATTAAGTAAACGATGCAAAATATCTACACCACTAGCTATAGACTCACCGGCAGAACCACCTTTATTAACCAAAGAAAGTGTCAACTGTGCTGCAGGTTCACCAATAGCCTGTGCAGTTTCTATTCCTATATTATCTCCTATCTGTGGTAATGTTTTATTTGAATATCGCAATCCGTAACATCTACTACAGCATCCTGCTATCGAACCTTTATGTTTAGACTCATCACGCCCGGTTTTGCAATCAAGAAGTATTCTTGCTTCTATTCGCTCTAAGCCGGACTCCTCTACATACTTTAAGGTCTTATCAGTTATAACATACATAGGTGTTACTAAAGCCTTACTATGTGCGCCCTTGTACTCTTCAAGATATGGCAAATTTCTAGCCTCCCTGTACTTAAGAAGAGATTTACACATAGCATCCATAGCATACCTAAACTGGAATTCACCTATATCGGTCCTTATGGTCTTTAGACAATGTTTTTGTATAATTGGTATACATGCTGGTGTTATACTATCGAACTCCAAGAAATTCTTTAAAAGTTTCTTTACAAAATCATCAATAGGTTTCGCACCTACAAGTCCATCCAAGCCAGCTGATATTATATTCTTACGATCCTTATCTTTTATAACTATACTATGGAGTCCTTTTGACAATACGTCAAAATCCTCTTCAGTGATAACAGTAGAAGCTCTATTATTTCCAAAGAGACTACTTGTCTCTGAATCAGTTAAATCTAATTCTTTGCCAAGTAATTCCTCCTTAAAGAACTCATAGTTTGGCTTAAACAAATCTAGCTGCTTTAATGGTTTCTTTGAGTCATACTTCACATCAAACCACCAATCGGTCTTACCACAGTCGTACTCAATAATATTTAATCCTGCAACACAATGTATAGCCTGTCTTGTTGCATAACCAGCTGCACTAGTCTCATTCTGCGTAGATGCCATACCAGTACGTGTACTATAGGACATCATCAAAAAGTCGAAACTTGAAAGTCCTTCTGAGTAACTTGTTGTTATAGGATTTGGTAAGTTATCAGTCTTATTCTTCTGTAATGATCCTAAAACTCCCACAGTCTGCATTATCTGACCTTTGCTACCTCTAGCTCCTGAGTCAAACATTATAAAAATATTATTATTTCTACTCATAGATCCTATAATACCCTTTGACTCATTACCAAATACATGATCTTGCACTGTAGCAAGCGTATCATCATAAACATTATGTACTGAAGTGACTTTATCTTCCATAACAAGAAGACCTCTCTGATAATCACGCTCATACTGACTCTTTAAGCCTTCAGCTTTCTCAAGAAGTTCCTTTTTGCCGGACTTTCTTGTTATATCTTTTAAATCATCAAGAGATATACTTACTCCAAACAACTCAGCCATAGTAAATCCGAACTCTGAAATTGCACCGTATACCTTAAGCAAATCTATTGATGGATCCTGAAGACTTTCCTCATATATGCTCATACAAATTTTAGATAATTTGTATGAACTTGTTTTACTACTAGGTGATCCAGATGTTATTAAACCGTCATACTGTAAATCTGCAAAATGTTCTGTATTCACATCAAGTCCCAATACATTACTGTATTCCCTATCACCAGAAAGTCCTCCAGGTACTAAAGAGTTAAATAAAATTCTTCCAGCTGTACTTAAAAATTTCTTATTATTTAAATCTAAGCACACTAAATTGTATGCATGTATAACTCTGCCATAAACATCGCTGCGCAAACTATCAACATTATCATAAAATAAAACATCCTGCATAACATCACTGCTCAGATAATCTTTTGGATCTAATGTATTGTCTTTTAACATTGTAGAACAATAAATTCCCAGTGAAATATCCTGGCTATGTGCCAAAATAATATCTCCACTCTTAGGATTTATAATGTCACACTTTGGTGACATTAACTCTATTGCTTCATCTTGTGCATCCTTAGTAAGCAGTGCAATCAACCACATCTGATCACCATCAAAGTCAGCGTTATAACCTTTACAAACTAAAGGGTGCATTTGTATAGCCTTAGTAAATACTATCTTTGCATAATAACCTCTCACAGAGTACCTATGTAAAGAAGGCTGACGGCCACACAAAACTACACGCGGTGGTAATACAGTTTCATTTGGACCTAATGGTAAACCATCAGTACCTTCCACAAAATACTTTATCCATTTTATGAAAACAGTCTTTATTCCAAAAACTGGTAGCTTATACAAAGAGCTGAACTTATCTCTGTATAGCTTCTCCACCTTACTATCACTGCCAGATACAAGTGCCTGTAGAAACTCTCTCCAGACACCAGTACCAATACGCACATCAGAATTAGTATCAGCAGCGTACCTTAATAAGTGCTGTATTAACTGCTCCTCATACATAGCAACTGCCATATGAATTGGTACACCAACATTCATAGGAGACATTGATGTGTCTTGTGCTGGTATAATAACAGAACGTCCTGATCTTGCCACTACTTTCTTCTGAACTGTCTCACGGACCTTACCATGGCTGTTACTTCCTTTTCCCATAAACCACTGTAATACAGTTACATATTTCTGCTTTTTATTGGAATCAATACCAATAAAATCTCGTATAGCATTATATACAGCTAGACGATTCTCCTCAGACTCGTTTTGAGCTACCATAGCTGCTGCGGATAATATCTTTGTGTAATGTACATCAAAATCGCTTTTCTGCTCTTTTGTACTTCCAGCAATTCTTGTTGGAAGTCTATAAACAGCAGGCATAACTGGATATGTACTCACCAAATAATCGGAAAGTTTGGCACCTCTATCAATAAAGTCTTTAACAAAAGTATATACATCGCGAAGTTCCAGTTTTTTAGAGTTATTGAACACAAAATCATAAACATTCTCGCTATTTACAATTTCATCAGGCTCTACATCCTCTGGTATTCCAGTAGCTCTATACTCTCCAGTAAGCTGATAATGTTTAGCATCTTCTGCAGTAAATATTGGTTCGACATTCTTGGTTGACTTACTCAACTTTGTCTCCAGATGAGCAAGAGATCCCTTCAAATCATAATTCTTAAAGATATATGTAATTGCATCGAATCCCCACATAAAATGCTCAAGTTCATCCTGTGGAACCTTATCGCAAGATACTAGATCTAGACTGTCCATAACTCCAATAGGCTTTCGAACCAATAAAGATCCCACTGCTATCTTGTACAGATCACTCTTGTTGCATACCTTATAAGACTTCTTTCCCTTAACCAAAAATAGCTGCGACAAATTACCGCGTTCCAACCACAATGGGCTAATAATTTCAGTATGTAAATTTATCCATCCCCATTTATCTCGGTTTAACATTTTATTGGCAATACCATCATTATTACCAAATATTGTGTTTGAATGTAATGAGTCTGGAGTAACATCAATTGGACTGAACTGTTTTATAACCTTGTCAGTCAATGGCTTGAATGCATAACAGTTTATACCATTCTCATCACTTTCCAACTCGATCTCAGCACCTAGAGATCTCCACAATGCTTGCATAGTGACTGCGTTGTGACTATCACCAGTCACATCTATATCATAAGGATTTTCCTCTATCTGCTGCATTATGTCAGCTCTTTTATCCCTATCATCAGCTAATACAGTTTGTATCTCCTGAAGAACCTTATTTGCTCCTATGCTTTCCAGGCACCAACTTTCCATCTCTCCAAAAGCCTGGCCTCCATTCATTTTAGCTGAAGACTTAGCTTGCAATGTGACAGAATTAACACCATGATCAAATCCAACAGCATGAATTTTCTTACGTACCATATGAACAAGCTTCTCTAAGTACTGATAACCCACATTTATAGGTCTCTCAAAAAACTGTCCTGTTTTGCCATCTACAAGTCTAATCGGATGTATATCAGCTTCTTGCATTTTTTCTTCAACAAATTTACAACTATCTGGATGAAACGGACTAACTACACTAATTTTATTTTCCTTATGCACTGCTGCACCTAAACCAACTTCATACAACTGAGAAATGTTCATTCTGGATGGTATTCCAAGTGAATCTAACAGAATATCTAATGACTTTCCACTCACTGGATCATAAGGCATTTCTTCCTCAGGAACAACTCTAGCTATAACACCTTTGTTTCCATATCTACCTGCTAACTTATCTCCAACCTCAGCAGATGCTCTTGTTGCCACTAACACCTCAGCAATTGTTTTGCCCATCTTTTCATAAATCTCAGCAGAAATTACCTGCCCCTCTGTGTATGTATTTAACCTGGTTGGTACATACTTTACACGCACTACCTGTTCTTTATCAAAAGAATATGTTGTAACCTTTTTGTAGATAACACAATCTCCAGGAGATAAATGTGTTCCCACTAAAGGTAATCCATTGGTGCAAAAATTAGTAATAGGCATATTATCTGAACCTACTGGTGCCGCAAACTCCTCAGATCTACTGTCACTACTACTTAACTCTGCTGTCTCCTTTTTAATGAATATTGAAGTAAGAGTATCATCACTCACTAATTTCTTGTTAATAACTATACCATCATCAATAGAAGACCCACCATAAGATTTAAAACCTACCAAGAAATTATGTCCTAATGCCATAGAACCATCAAATGAATGTTCGTCAACATCTACACCACCATAATCCACCAGTAACTCTTTATCATACTGTCGAATATCATAATCAGAGCTGTATGCTATTACATCATCATAATGATACACATTATTAACTTTAGGATTTATACGATATGAAAACATATCATTATTGACAGTCTGCTTAAATACTGGAATACTTAATTCCACATAATCCTGATAACAACAATTGTGTGTATCACAAAAGACAACATGTAACTTTAACACCCTAGTAGATAAACCCTCATCTATTGACTGGAGTATTAAATCAGAATGAAGTATCTCATCTTTTTCTTTCTCAAGATCTTTATTTAAGTAGACCTGCTCATTATAGAAACCTTCCAGTACCTCAGATGCTTTGTATACGCCTACATCAAGCATACTTTCGATACCGGTACAAACTAAAGGTCTTTCCGCACCGATAATAGGAACTGCCTGCTTTCCCTGGTTATCAGCCATCTGTAAACGTTTACCAGCTGAAAAATTACAAAAAGGAATACTTGCTGTAGTAGCTGCCATATTCTGCAACTGACTAAACTGCTTTAAATGTACATTAGCCACATCTACAGTAACAACTTCCCCGTGGTACAAAGCATTTACACGCTTTTTAGGAGTACCGTCTTCATTCTTAAAAGTCTCACACCACTCGGCAATATAGCTTTCCCTATCTTCGTTGGCATTCAATTTTACAACCTCTCCTGTTAACTCTCCATTAACAACTACATAATAAGGAGTTACCAAGTAACCAAACTCATCCTCTTCTGTAAGTAACGTCTTTTCATTTACAAGACCAATCTTTGAGGATTCTGGCGCATCATATGGATCTAACCTACCAAACTGTGAACCATGTACTGATACTAAATCAGCCTGCACTGTTGCATTACCAATATTATTTGTTATTTTAGACCCCTTTGCTGCTAACGAAAGTGTGTTGTTATAATCTGACAACTGGGACTCGGTATTATTTACATCCTTAAGCATAGCTATCAGAATGTCTTTATCTATCTTTGAGCTAAAATCTGTTATCGCATTTGTAACACTTGCACCTACACCATCAGAACCTTTAATGATGTTGAACTTGCCCTCAAAATTATCAAGGATTTTCTGCAAATTCTCCTGAATTGCTTCAATAGCTTTTACATGGAATGGAATAATTATTCTATCAGTTAGCTCAAACTGATCTGAATAAAAATCATAGCCATTTAAATCATTTGCAAATATACTATATGCGGTATATAAATCCTCAATGCATAACGTATCAGCTACTAACCTACGAACTAATGTTGTAGTATTTGTATCATTTTCGCTTATACGCACTTTTATAGATTCCAGTGATGTACCATTCAAAGCTTTGACATTAGCCAATGTCAACCGTGTGCCCGCAGGAAGATACACATTATCACTGTCTATATCCTCGGCCAGTATACAATTCAAAGCTCTAAAGGTGTATGATGAATACTTGTGCAGACTGTGTACTTTGCTGTTATAAGAAACATAAATAGTATCAACAAGTGAATTATCTATTTCTTCTAACAGATCAATAGTTAAAATTGTACCAGCAGGAGTAACCTTATTCTGTAAAACTACATCTTCCGCAAGTACTTTATTTACGGCTCTAGCAGCAAACGACTGCATTCTAATGAATCTGCTCTTATTCCCAGCACCAAGCTCCAAATAGTTTTTATTAAAAAACCAATTATTTAACTGGTTTAATAATGTATGTGCGTTCCTAGCATTTTGGGTTCTTTCTAATCCATAAATACATGTATGTAATGCTTTGATGCATTCTTCTCGACTTGATACACTCTCTACTCCCTTTGACTTTATCTCAACAAAAGTAGATGTATTATCAGTAAAATTCATCAGATTATATGGATTATCGGCACCAAACATTTCAAGTAATGCCTGATTTGACATTCCAGTCAAAGCTCTGAAAAATGTTGATATAGAAACTTTTTGAATATCCTGACGGGATTTTGTCGTCTTACGATTAAACTCAAAATAAGGCATTTTTCCTTTACTGGCAAAAGAAAAAGTCTTATGTCTTGCGCATCTCAGGGTTCCTTTTATCTCAGTATCGCTCTGAGTTTCCTTAAATGTGTATGACCATCCCAAAGGTCTATCATATAAATCAAGAACCTGCTTATAATTACCTGCAATTTTAAACCCAAGGTCTAAATAAATCGGTAACTTAATAATATCCACAAGTATGTCCTGTTCTTCACCGGTAACTTTATCTCTTAAATGAGTAAATGCCTTTACCATTGTGAAGATGGTACCATCTTCCTCACAGTTATTCTGAGAATCTATCGGGTATTGACTAAATGTCACTTCATACCTATCATTAAATTCTGTGGAACTATCTTCCAGTAATTTAGGTATGGTACTTTTAACGAGCTTGTTATACTCATACCTTTGTCTATCGTTCACCTTCATACTCGCTCCTCCGTGTTTTTGCAAATATTATCTATATTTGCTTCACCATAAAACATAGATAAAACCTCTATTAGAGGCCTTAAACGATCTGCCGAAATCCTATTGTGTAAAGACCATTTAAGCTGCCCAAGCAATACAATAGGTGGTACTGCCATACGCACTTCATCAGTGACCAGTAACAGTTGTCGATCCAGAGGCATCATTATTGCATCATCGTAAATTTTCCGAAAATCAGAGTTTTTCATAAAAATTTAACCTCCTTGTATCCGTTATTATTATGTCATTTACTTGAACCTTTCTATATCTCTCGCTATAGACTCCGGTTTCCTCTTCATGTCCTAAGTAACCTATAAGAACTGCTTTTTTCATATCTTTCTGTCTATTAAAGTATTCATACACAGCAAGAGCCTTTTCTCTGTCTTTCAATAAACTAGCGAATACATCTGCATCCACATAAAAATCAGGTTCACCCGATTCAAGTACAATTGTATCCACATCTGAAATACAAATAATCATTTTAAATCACCTCCAAACAAATCCATATCTTCCAAAGATCTAGAATGTTCTGTATTAGGCTTTGGAGCAAGATGATTGTCCTCAACAGGATCAGATTTACTTCTACTGTATAAATCAAATCCTAAATCCTCTGCTGTGAATTTATATAGCTCTACATTCCTATCTCCCAATTTCCTGATCACATAACACACCCTCTTTCACTTTTTTATAGTAGTCCTGATCCATAATATTCAAATTATGTTTAATACACGCATTACGCTTAGTTTCTATGTCTCTCATATTCTTAGAAGAAACATTCGGCCTGTTGTAAATTGAATTAAAAAGGAAGATACAAAATGTATCTTCCAAAATAATCCTATTTAATTTTTCTTCTAAATCTCTTATTTCATTTTTATAAAGTGTCACAACCCATGCAGGTGTTATCTCGGCAAGATCGACCAAATCTACATCACTCAAATAGTTGTTAGTACAAATTGAATAATCAAGCAATCTGCAAAAGTTACTTCTACTTAACCTTTTGAACCCTTTATCTAGAACAGCATCTTCATCAGAATCGCTATCACCAAATTTTATAGAAAGAATAGCTGTCACAAACCTGGATAATTCAGCTGATAAATGTCTATCATAAATAGATAAAACTGTATCTAAGTTATCTGATACTAAAGAAAAAACAGTAGGTTTACTACTGCATCTTCGAACCAAATAATCCAATAGAGAAAAAGATTCTTCATCACTGTTGGATAATAAATTATTAAATTCAGAACTTATATCTCCACCAAATTTGCAATTGCACAAACTTATTAGCTTAGATCTAGCCAGTATAAGACATTCAACGTCAAAATCATTAGAAAAGTCCTTAGAATCTAAAGCCTTTTCAGCCAAGAATAATAAGCTCTCCATTCCATCACCCCTTCAAAATCTGATCAAGACGCACTCCATGCACCAGTATATTAACCGCACCACTATTTCTCTCAAAATAGACCTCTGTACCAACTTTTATATCATTACTAACCAGTATAGATGGATTAAAAGTATTGATTATTCTGGCCTCGCAATCATCATTAGTCGTCATTGGTTCTATCTTTACGCGAACAGAAGCATTAACCCTACGTTGTTCAACAACAACCTCAGTAACAACTGCTTTATACAGATCAAAGGACCAGTGCTCAAACTTACAAGCTAACTGTCTGTTAGAGTACTGATTTGTTACAACGTCTGTCCAATTGTAATCATTAACTTCTAGCACTAAACCATCCGCTGGCATATCCTGCTCAATCTGTTTTTCATATATAGGATCAAAAACCTCTTTACTTAACCACAGGCAGAACTGATCAAAATCTTGAGGTATAATATCCCAAGGAATAAATAGATAAGGTACTACTTCAAAACCCATGCTCTGGAGTCTCTCAAAAGTACCTATTACTGTATCTGATAAACCCTCCGCTGCAAAAACTTTTATGTGTAAATCCTTATAGTCCTCAATCTGATGTTTCACTCGTAATAAACTAATAGCTGCAGACTTAGAAGTTTTATATTTTCCCGACTTATACTTCTGTCTCAGCGGTTCCAATCCGCCTTTCAATACAAAACTCTCACCAGTAACTCTTAATTCATGTGGAACATTTTTCAGGTCACTTGGAAATACATATGCAACCTGATCTGTAAAATCAAATGAGTTTGAAGACCTCCCACGACTTAAACTCAAACAAAAATTACCGTCAACGTATAAAGACTTAGTGTTTACACCGTCCATCTTTAATGATGCAACTAAATCCTGTTTTTGCTGTACTTTGTCCATCACAAAATTATATGTATCCCTGTAATTCGTTACAGAATTAATCGATAGCGATTTCTCTTCATTTAAGACATCATAAAGCTCTTCACGACCATCTTTTCTAACAGGAATATACGGTCTCAACCCAACTTCCTGCAGCAATGCATATGGAATAGGGTCGTCATCATACGTTCTATCCAGATATTCTTTAAATGGCTCTCTGTATTTCTCTTCAAACAATCTAGTGAGCTTATCATACTCACGATCAGATAAAATAGGTTCCTCTCCTATTCTATACAAATAGCGGGCTAGTATCCATAAATCACCAGCCCGCCCATTTTTCAAAAAATAATTCCTATCAATCATACATCACCTATAAAAGACAACAAATAAATTTTTGTCTTTATCCAAAACTCTAATTATAAGTAACTGTTTAACATTCGGTTGCTTTTTGATACAAGTGAATGTTGAAGCTTTATACACCGACGTAACATATTTATTAAATTCCTTAGTATTCTTAAAAGTAGTTATAACCTTAGGGTTCTTTTTGTCCTCATAATACACAGAAAATAACTTATAACTTAAATTTTTACCCTTTTTACGAGAAATGGTACAAGTAGTATTTTTCAAAGCAGTTTTCTTATCAGAATATTGCTGCATTTTCTCAAGAATATTAGTAGACTCAGCTAATGGCTCGATGAACAGGACACTGCTACTAAAATCATACTTTTTATTCTCTTTCATTGCGATACACCCTGAAATTGAAACATTACCAGCATAATCATGATTTGCAAATAAAGAATCATTTTTCATTATAGGTAAATCCACAACATCTTTAATATTTAACCATCCAACTACATTTTCATTAGATTTCAATGTCGCATCTTTTCCAGGTAATTCAGCTTTAGTATTGACTAATACGTTAAATGCACTCTCATCTGTGTCCAAAAACTCTAAGTTATTTATAGTTTCAGCATCTGATTGACTCTCCATCCTATCTGTAACTAAATGGACTTTTAAAAATATTCCAGCTCCTATGATCACAATACTTAACACAATACAACAAATAGCTTTACTAATTTTTTTCATAACTTACCCCTTTCTGCCTGTCATGAAATTTCCCACAAAAAGGATCACGGCTATGACCAATGTTACAGCTGCATACTGCTTAAGATCACTACTCAATAGTATTACTGAAATAATTATCAGTATAACGAGAAAAACTAAAGACACCAAACTTCTGTTTTTCTTCCAGTCTATATCCCCATGCTGTCTTGTCATCCTATCATGACTTGTATGTGGTACCTCTGAAGAGAAATTATAAAAAGGCCGATCGTATGCTCTATGATTTCTCGGAACAGCGCATCTATCATAAGTTTCATCATTTCTATATCGGAAATTTCTAGATTCTCGTGATCTATCAGCATCGTATCTATTTTGCATTTCTGTAAAATCTTGATACTCTGATTCTTCATCAAAATTACTCATTCTCCTCATAATCAGCCTCCTTCCAAACACAAACATAATCACTCTTATTGAATTTACGATACTCTACTTGCACATTATCACACTTTATTGCCTTAGTTTTGCTGGCTGGCGTTCTTTTAGTCAGTATCTTTCCAACGAACTCAGGAACGCCCTGCTCTACATCAGCAGAAGGCACATGAGCCTCTTCCGCTGAATCTTCATCATATGCCCTCCGCATAACTACCTCCTACTCTGATGACTTATAAGTCATCCTCATCAATAGATTCTTCTTTTTCTTTCTCAGCTATATCTTCCATCATCTCAATTACAGTCATGATTACTCCTCTCTGCCAAACATGCAAACAAAATCATCAGTATCGATGACATCAGCATCCAACAAATTGTATGCAATATCTATTGCATATCTATCTAGTTCCTGTGTAAACACCAACTCTTGAAGCTTCTCATACACCTGTTTGTGTAGAAAAGACCTACTTTCATCTGGTACGTACTTATTATCATCTAACACGTAATACAGGTCCTCATAAGTCTGTACAGCTTTCACGCACTCCGTAATTTCATCATTAGCTGATTGCACCCTGGCAGCAAGTCTTTTAGATTGCTCCAACTGCTGCTCCTTTTCATACTCAGCTTTGAAAGAGTTTACCTTGCCCTCATCATAAATATTGCTCCAAATATTTAATTTCTCATAATAGCCAAAATTATCACCCCAGAGCTCCACGAACTTATCATAAATCTGTTGCATATAATCCTTGCCGTATACCAACACAAATCCTTTATTTGCTAATGCATTCTTAATCACATTTTTAAATAAAGTTGGTCTGTAATCATGTACGATCTGCAATAATTTATCTGCAAATGCTCTATTATCCTCTGTACTTAAAAAGCCCCTATACACATCAATACTTGCCTGCCATGCACATACAATGAAATTATTAATCACTGTCCCTGAGCTAAATTCATAATGCATAAAGCATTCATAGGCAGACTGATCCTCTACTGCACCTATCAGTTTTATCACCTGATTTTCAGATAATCTCCTTTCATCAAAAACACCCAAACTGAGCAAATGATTTAATGTATCATTTGGGAAATTACGGGATAAATCTTCCAAGTATTGTGATTCTCCTATTCTATCAAGAAAAGATATCAACTCCTCTTGTGATTTAATTGCTAGAACGTCCTTATCTAGACAATTAAACTTATCCTGCTCACTCATAAGATTAAATTTATCCAGATCTAAGCTTATTAAAGGATGTACCAAATAGAAAGGGCAGTCAGAACACAATAAATTCCTCTCGACCAGTGATTTAATAAATAACCAATTAGCCTCATTATCAACTGAGCTACAGTCCTTAAATAGTTCTACTTTCTTTAAACCATGCTCATCTAACAAAGCCTCTACAATCAGCTTTCTCATGTCATCACCGAGGTCTACCTCAGGCTCTAAACATGTCTGCATAAATCTTACTAATAAAAGTTTTGCGCTGTCTCCATAGCTAGACTTACCGAACATCTTGTAGTTAAGCCACACTATCTCTTGCGCAGAAAAACGCATATCAAGTAAAGTCTTAAACCATTTAGAATTGCATAAAAGCTTTTTCTTCTTCAACTGTTGTAATGCTGAGGCTATTACATTTAAAAAACCATCAGAATGTGTTACCACTCTACTGGCAAACCACTCGTAGACTCTTTCATTACCGTAAACAGGTAGAGTTCTACCAGTGACCAATAATGGAACTAATATTCCATTATACTCGCTAAGGAATTCATCCAATTCCTCATCATCAACAAGTTCCAATATCATCAATGCATTGTATGTGTCCATATCTAAACTTGTTAATGCTTTGTATCTGTCCTCCTTTCTTTTGGTGCGATACGCTAATTCTATTAACGCACCTGGGTCATTTGATTGTTTTAGCTGATCTAAATCTGTGTCAGCCCATTTCGTGAAAATACGTTGTGCCATTTTCACTACCTCCTTAATTGTATATTCTGTATCAATCCGATACCAAATACACAATTAAACAAGGGCAGGCTCGAAAGCCCGCCCCCTCAATTTTGTAGCTAATTATTCAACTACTTGTAAAGTACCATCAAAATAGTATAATGAATCAGATAAGAAGTCTTTAGGTGATACTATATCGCAGTTAGTAGAGTGTATAATCGACTTTAAATAATCAGTGTCGAACTCACTAGCTGAAGATTTTGGCAAAACAAGCAACTCATGCTGCGATGAAGGCAGAACGTAATAATCCTCCTGTAATCGCTCTCTAACAGTCTGTAAAATAGAATTACACAACAGTATAGTACTACTATAAGCAGTTTCGTCATTTAAACGTAATACATACATACTCGATTTATCCCTTAAATCAATTGGAGCTTCCATCTCTTTTAAAACATCCACCAAACTCTTTAGAGAAAATCCACTAGCAACACTATCCTGTATTGCAGTTGTAACGATAGATTCCACATCATAACCAAACCTTTCCAACTCATTACATGGAATAAAAGATCTGTACATGCTATCATCGTTATTGCTAATAACAGACTGTATAAGCACATTAAGATCTAAAATCTCTCCTGCGATCATGCAAGTATCAATGGTGTGCTCAAGACCTTTGTAACTAAGTTTAATACGTAGTGTATGGTTTTTAACAGCATACCTTATGTCAGAGCATTTTCGTATCTTACTCTCGCTTTTTGCATACGAAATACAAGCCTGTAAGACGATATCAATAAAGGCTTCCTCACTGATATCAGAGTCCACACCTTCTACTGGAAAACGTACACCTATACCTTTCTTCTTGTCCTGCAAGTAAACGTAGTCAACTAAACCATAGTTCAAATCGTTCACCTTTTTTATGCAGACATCAGTAAAATTCCTTCTAACTATTGCATTTTGTTTCAAAGTAGCCACAACATTATCTTTGTTCATAAGTCCTCCTAGTATTACAAAGGTATTTATCGCCACGGGCACCGCCCGCCCTCCTTTCATGGATTACGTAAATACCTTTGTTATTACTAATTGAGTCCCTTTACAAAAGTATCATGCTCCTGCAACAACTTATTAGCATCACAGGAATCATGTTTCATGGAAGGTACACAATTAGCACATTTACCAGACTTTGAACTTACATAAGTCGTATATGTACTACCTCTTTTTTCTGTAACAACTTCCATATTATCGCCCTTTTTAACATTTTTACTTATGATTCTCAATACACCCAACGCCTCCTACATTCCAAACATCGCAACAAATCCAAATACCACAAACATGTATAGAATCAAAATATTCTATATCTCTACCGTAGTATTTTCTGATCCTTTTAGCAAAAATACCAGAAGAATGCGGCTCATGTGTACAAACTTTTATGCTAACGCTTATAAAGGCCAGCACAATTATAAAGACTATACAAGCTAAAACACATAATGCACTAATAATCCATACAATAAAAAGTGTATTTATAATAAAACCAGGATAATCAGGTTTTTTCTGTGCTATAGCTGAGATAGCATAAAAAACTAATAGACCTCCAACAATGCCTAACATATTCTTTTTAAACCTGCTATCAATTACACTTTTAATGACCATACTACCTCCTATACTGTGCAAGAAGCTCCATCGCAGATTTCTTTGGTGCACGCTTTACCTCTCCAGTAGATGTTGTAGTTGCAGTCACTTTCTTCTTTCTCTTCTTGGTCAAGGATACATCATCAATCAAACCATTTTCAATCAACCCCTCATATGAATCCTCGATCTTATCACGCTTAGCCTTTACCCTAGTGGATATACCCTTTAATCTATCCAGTGGAAATGACATTCCTGTCATAAGAACAATATTGTTCTTCTCGTTGAACGTCTGGAATGTATCCAGTGGCTCGCCGAACTCCACAAAAATGGATTTTTTATCAATATCCTGAGTGGTACTCATTACATAATAGAGTACAGTTCCATTCAGTGAAGCTGGTGCATAGATACTTTTATCCTTAAGATCATGTATAATGCACTCTGCAGTACCTCTCTCTCTTGGTCTACAGAGAATCTTACCCATACCATGTGTCTCAAAGATAACCTTCTTTATCTCTGCCTTATCAACATTACCCTTCACACTCTTATGCAAAGCTGGAATACTTAATACAGTATCCAACTCACTTACAAAGACCTTATTGATCTTCATCTTATCTTCCATAGAATTATTATCTATGAAAAATACTGTACCAAGGTTCTCGATATCTAAAATCTCTTTACAGCAACTGTAACTGTTTATAGCTGGCTGTAAAGGCTCAGAGTCACTTGGAAGAATAGTTATAGCGCTAAACAGCTTAGCTGGATTTGCGCTTAATTCACCATCTTCATCAGTGGAGAACTTCTCCACCAAAATATTTAACAGATATGGTGATATACCACTACCTGTTCCACCGCCTGATGCGAACACCACAAATACATTTTTCTGTGGAACCTTAGTCTCGATCAAATCAAGCAAATGATCGATATCATTTGCTAAATGGTACTTAGCTTTATCACGATCCTTTGCACAACCTTCCCCATTTGGAACATGATATACATGCTTAGCGTTCTTTAACAAAGCTAAATCCTCTGAAGAAGTGTTAATATACAAAACATTGTATCCTTTCTCTTCAAAGAGCAAGCCTATGTTTCCAGCAGCCTGCCCAATACACACAAACCCTACATCGCTACGAATGTCTTCTTCGTTAAAATTCATTCTACCTCACCTCTACTGCTTTAACCACTGCAGTCCTTTCTCCGTAATATAATAAGTATAAAATTTTCCTGATTTCATACCATACGCCACCAAGTCATAACTAAGTAGATTATTTAATGCTCTACGTACTGTACTCTCTGACATATCTCTAATAAACTCAGACTCATAAATGACACTGAAAAAAGCGGATGACTTAATACCGCTATAACGAATACGATCATTATTAGTCCCACTCAAGAACTCAAGTATCATCATCTCTATTACTGTTGGAGTGTACATTGTATACTCTTCCTCCTTTTCCTTTCTATTGATTAATAAAATTCTCGCAAGATAAATGAGGTTTTTATCATAACCTGATAATTATAAGATAAAAGCCATTATCAAAAGCAAACAACTCAAAACATAGCAAATACGACGGTAAATGCTCTCATACTTAGTTCCTGTACCAAATACTGGATTTTTAGGTACTAATGCAATCCTTTTACCGGCAATAACTATGCCATCACTTGTACATAAATCAAGAATCAAATGCGACAGTAGGCCGCAAAATAAACCAGTTAGAACAAGAAATAGAATATTTGTACTAATCTGATTTAAATTAAAAAATGATTTTCCTAGAATAGACATTATGCATAGCACCCCTGCAAGTACACAAGGAGCCACATGAGATTTTACACTCCTGTGTCCTGCTTGTATAATTCTAAAAAAATCCTGTATAACTGAGTTAATTGGATTTGTCTCAACCCTGTTTTTATTATTCTGATCAAGATCTGGTAATGTACTGGCCCAGGTTGCGTAAGGCAATATAATACCTAACTGCAATGGCTCCCATACACTATCAACCAATAAACCTGTTTTCTTCATCAGAATATAACTGCCTAAAGCAAAGACATTTCCTCCAACGACATGTGTTTTTCCTGTCATACTTCTCCTTTCAACATAAAAAGAGAGTGCTTAAGCACTCTCTTTTAACTTTAACTATTCATCTGTGTTACCTGTAATGTTACCTGGTCTAAGCCAAACTGCTGTTCTGGCTAAATGGTACGGACACTATTTTTCCTTCTTTTTGATCTATAAAATGCAAAGTACACCAAACTCCCATTTTCTACATATTCATCATTCAAGTCTTTTTAATGAATAAAATATGTTTCTCCGTTGATCATATTCTAAATAAATCTGTACCCTTTTTCATTGAAGTATTTTGTAACAACTCCATACATTGATTTCCTCCTTCCAATAATTTTATGATTCATTTGAAATTTACATTTCAAACTTAGGTCATATAACGACACTCTGACACTCTCTGTGACTCGTAGAAACGTTTTAAAGCCATTAGTGAGTGTTTCTGTGTATATGTAAATTAAGACATTAAAATAAGCCCACACACTCATAATAAACACAAGTATATGGACCTACTTAAATGCCCTAAGTTATATTCGATTTTAATTTTGGTATGCATTTAAGGCTTCGTATTTAGTAAATAATTAGTATAATCAGAAAATTTGCTCATTATGTACCTTACAATGCTTTATTTACTGTAACTTTCAGAAGATAATTGCAATCGTAATCCAAAATTGAAATCATCTGTCTCTGTCCTTTCAAAAGTTTTTTCTAGAACCTCAGCTTGCTTCCCTTGCCGCCGCGCTTGCCCGGCTTAACTCTGGTGAAGATTATCTCGTTGTCTCCAACCTTGAAGGTATCCCTTGTGCTTCCCACAAATACCGACTCAAGGACATCGTCACCCTCTAAATTGATGAGCTTGACTCCCGCTGCACCCTTGCCCTTTTCAGGGATCTCGGAGATATCAACTCTTATGTAATATCCTTTTTCTGACTGTGCAATAATAAAATCTCCCTCAGAGAATTTACCTATGTAAATTATATCATCACCGGCCTTTGAAGCGTTTGCAGCACGCCTTGTGGTGTCAAATGCGGAGCCGTCAACAACCTTGGCAAGTCCCTGCTTGCTGACGAACAGCAGCTTGTCCGTCACAAAATGCTCTATGCAATCCATGAACAGAATGTTCTCGTCACCGTTCATGTTGCAGAACTCGAACACCTGGATTCCCTTATCGGCAAGACGTCCTATGAGGCTTCCGCCCCCCTTCTTGCTGGTGTTCTTCTTCGCCTGAAGCTTGATGATGTCGGCAACCTTGATCGTATACACCTGATTATTGTCGGCAAATACTGCTATCCTGTCAAGATTCTGACACTTCACTGCAAATCTATAATCACGGTTTATCTGCTCTATATTCTTCTCGTATACATTTGCATCTACGACCTTGATATAATAGAATCGGTCGAGAAGTACAGCCACATCTGTGGCCACAACCTCTGCCTTCTTCACAACAACAGTTCCATAATTGTGGATCTGTGTTCTTCTAGGTATGGCATATTTTGCCTTTATCTCAAGCATATCATCTATCATCTGCTGCTTCATGGCATCCCTGGACTCCATGAGCCTTGTATACTTCTTGATAAGCTTCTCAGCGTCAGAAAGTTCCTTCTTGAGGGCATTGATCTCCAGACCTATGAGCTTCTGAAGTCTCATGGCAAGTATCGCATCCGCCTGTTTCTCTGTGAAACACAGGAACTTTGCATCCGCCTCTGAGCCCTTGAATCTGAACTTAACGTTTGATGTATCGCCGTGCATGAGACACGCCTTGGCATCTGCAACCTTTGTACTTCCGCGGAGTATCTCTATGATCAGGTCTATGCAATCGACAGCTGTGAGGAGTCCCATCTTGATCTCTCTGATCTCCTCCTGCTGTGCAAGAAGCTTTCTGTACTTCGTGTCATACAGACCGTACTTGAAATCTGTGTACACCTTCAGTATCTTCTTGAGTCCCATTACCTCCGGCTTGCCGTTGTTGATGCAGTTGATATTCACGCCAAATGTATCCTCAAGAGCTGCCTTCTTATATAATATATTGATAATGTTCTGTATCTCCTCATCAGAAGTTCCCTTCTTCACATCGATACACAGACATTCACCGTTCTTGTCTCCTCTGTCCGCAATATCCACGACAGCTGGAAGTTCTCTGTTCCTGACAAGCTCTGCAACAGTATCGAGGAACTTGGCGGTGCCTCCGATCATGGTATATGGAAGCTCTGTGACACAAATACTCTTTCTTCCGTATCCGATATCCCTGACCTCTACCTTACCGCGCACCTTGATCTTGCCAAGTCCTGTGGCATACACATTGTACAGTTCCTCAGGTGTGGCATTGATGATTCCACCTGTGGCAAAATCAGGTCCCGGCATGAGTTTTAACAGGTCCTCAAGCTCTATCTCAGGATCATTCAGATATGCAACAGTTGCGTCTATGACCTCACCGAGATTATGTGTAGGAATATTTGTCGCCATACCTACGGCGATACCGGTTGAACCGCTCACCAGGATATTGGGTACCTGGAAAGGCAGGAAAGTCGGTTCTGTCTCCGTTCCGTCAAAGTTCGGTATGAACTGATCCTTGAAAAACGGAAGATCCTTCATACACACATCTTCTGTGTATTT